>Ga0302188_10000080_pt1 | contig 71073 bp, 45 predicted proteins | sample II_Bog_E2_1_FD_198783 | JGI IMG/M metagenome (GOLD analysis project Ga0302188, IMG submission 198783) | Peat permafrost microbial communities from Stordalen Mire near Abisko, Sweden - II_Bog_E2_1 | ecosystem: Environmental > Terrestrial > Soil > Wetlands > Peat | place: Sweden: Abisko... | reverse complement strand
CCCCATTTCTTTATATCAAATATGATATACCAAATGCAATTAGGATAACAAATGGTTTAATATATCAACTCATAGATCTGATACATAAAATGAAGATCTAAGCTTAATTTTAACTCCCTCCAAATAAAGTTATATTGTCCTGGGTTTCAAATGATGCATATTGATATATTTATTGATGAAGCAAGGCAACAGAATCTGTCATAAAATTCCTATCAATTCTCTCAAAGATCGATAGGTCTACCTCAAGCGATAAGAAAATTACATCTAGAACACGCCCAAAATTATAGTTGGCAAACTTGAAAACAATGTTCAATAGATATGGACTGATGACCTGAAAAATTAATCAGTCCAGCGACTCAAATAACTTAACTCCAGCGAACGGGCTTATTGCTACGCGAGGTGTGTCATTCTGGCCTGCAAACGACTCGCCTGCCGTTATGGATATTTCATCATCAATGAAAATATGGTGTTTTTAAATGAGCAAAGGAAGGTATTCGTGTGGATTAACCCCTAAATTCTTGAAAACACAGTCAAGATATACCTCCCAAATAGTCAGGATGGTGAGGCTATGATGATGAGAAGCATTATTACTTTTATGAGGCTATGGCTAAAGTGCGATTACGGGTATCTCTCCTAGGCAAAACGTTTGGATTAACTTCTGATGAAATTTGACATTCTCCTCTCTAAAAATTCTGAAGGGTTCAAGCCCAAATCAAAGGAGAAAAAGTTCGTAGGAAGCCATAAAAACGTATCGATTTTTCTGCCCGAGGAGGGAAACTCCATCCGATATTCAGGAAATGGCATAAAAGCACCTGAACTTAACCTCCTGATCGAAAATCGGTCAAATCGAGAAATATGTGAAACCAACCCTACGGGGAAGGAGGATATTCTGTTTAAGAGTCTGTCCAACAAACAGAAATATATCTCAAAGCAAGTGGCCTAGTTGAATAATTCGGAGAAATAGGGGCAGATTAAGAACAAGACAACTCTCAGTCGAAACACTGATCACGCATCGGACAAGAACGTGGATTTCAATGAGTGCGACTTTGAGATTAAAAGTTTTAACAGTATTAACAACATCACTAAATTGTCGATCAATCAGTCACAAGGAATCAAGAGTGGCAACAACTACTTTCCCAACAGAACCACCTCCAACAAAAGCCATCCGATTGTGTCGCTAATCAATAGTCAAAATGGCAGCTCCAACGAATACAAGGAAAACAAGCTGTTGATGGAGGATGAGGAGGGGGAAGGAGAGAAAAAGAAAGCAAGGGAGTCTCTGGATGGAATTGGAGAAGAAATAAACGAGTTGTTCTTCTCTAATATTGAAAGCGATGGCCACAAGGAGGAAGAAATGAAAAAAATCGAAGAGGAATTCGGAAATTTACTCAACTGATTTCATTTTTATATATCCCATGTTTTATTTGAATCTATCAACAGGCTAGATAACATTATCGCTTACGAAGTTGAAGGCCATTGGTATTGCATTGTTATGACGTTTTATATTAAATATTAAAATGTTGAATTAAATGCATAGATAAATGATATGGTTAAAGACAGGATCAAGCTTTACTAAGGCGTCTTAACATGTAATGCAAAATGCCACCGTTTTTAAAGTACTCAATCTCGACGTCAGTATCAAGACGAACCTTCGCTTCGAATGATTTTCCAGTGTTGGTTGTCACCTTGATTATTTCGTTTACCTGAAGATTGCCTTCGCGAATATCGATATTGAATGACTATTTTCCAGTCAAACCTAAATTATTGTAAATATACCTAAACTGTCAGCGCTCTGCCCTGGCAAAAACTATAAGGGAAGTATGCCCATTCCAGCCAAATTGCTTCTATGGATCCTTTCGAATGATTGGGCAATAACTGCCTTGATGCCCAAAAGATAGGGTCCCTTTGCTGCCCAGTCGCGCGACGATCCTGAGCCGTATTATTGTCCAGCCAAGATAATAAGCTGATGCCCCTCTTTGCCATATCGGAAGGCAGCATCACTGATATCAAGGATTTCGCCAGTTGGAACATAGGTAGTTTGAGGTCCAACTTTAGGTGAAAGTTTGTTGATGATTCTTGTGTTTGCGAAAGTACCTCTTGCCATTACCTCATCATTGCCTCTTCTTGCACCATAGGTATTGAAATCGACCTGTTCGACATGTCTATCATGGAGATATCGTGCTGCAGGAGACTTCTTAGCAATATTACCAGCAGGAGATATGTGATCAGTGGTAATGGAATCTCCAAAACTGCATAGGACATAGGCGTTGTTGATGTTACTGATTTTTGGGAGAGACAATTCAGTAGTCTGGAAGAAGGGAGGATTGTGAATATAGGTTGATGAATCTTTCCATCCGTACTGGAGGGAAGGCTCAATTTTCAAGCTGTTCCAACGGTCAGTTCCCTTTGAAATCTTTGAATAGACTTCCTTGAACATAGCAGGGGTCACACTGGCGGCAACGACTTTGCTAATCTCGGTTCTTGATGGCCAAATATCCTTGAGGAAGACTGGTTGATTATTTTTATCAACAGCAAGTGGCTCTTTTTCAAAGTCAATATCCATGCGGCCAGCGAGAGCAAAAGCAACGACCAAAGGTGGTGAGGCAAGATAGTTGGCCTTAATAAGAGGATGAACTCTCGCCTAGAAATTCCTATTCCCCGATAGAACAGCGCAGGCAACGGCATCAGATGAAACTATGGCTTCTCCAACTTCAGCAGGCAACTCTCCACTATTTCCGATGCAAGTCATGCATCCATACCCTGCAGTAGTAAATCCAATCTCGTCAAGATATTTAGTCAATCCTGATTCATTGAGATACTTTGTCACGACTCCTGAGCCTGGAGAAAGACTTGTCTTTATATAACTTTTAATTCTGTATTAGTAATTAAGTACTTGAGACCTTTTTCAATTGCCTTTTTAGCCACGAGGCCAGCAGCAATCATCACGTCGGGGTTGGAGGTGTTGGTGCATGATGTTATGGCGGCGAGGACCACTGACCCGTGATTGAGAGTGTGTTCCTGTCCGTTGAATTTAAATTTATGCTACAAATGGACTTTGTTTGCAGCAACTCCGAATCCTTTAAAACCAGATTTATTGGGAATGCAGTCGTTGAAATCTTTTTTAATGATGGAAAGAGGGACTCTGTCTTGAGGCCTCTTAGGTCCGGAAATGCAAGGTTCCACAGAAGTCAGGTCAAGTTCGAGGACATCAGTGAATTTGACGTGATCTTGAGCCTTATAATCTCGGAGAAGACCTTGCAGTTTGAGTGTTTTCTCGATCACTTCCATTCTTTCTGCACTTCTATTAGTGAGCCTCAAATAGTTCAAGGTTTCTGCATCGGGTGGGAAATATCCCATAGTTGCTCCATATTCAGGAGCCATGTTAGCGATGGTAGCCCTGTCAGCAAGACTGAGATTAGCTACTCCTGGGCCAAAGAATTCCACAAACTTGCCAACCACCCCTCTCTTTCTGAGAGTGTGCACTATTTGCAAGACTAAATCAGTAGCAGTGATGTTCTCTCTTAAAGAGCCAGTCAGACGGAAACCGATAACTTCAGGTAGCACCATAGAGATGGGTTGGCCAAGCATAACTGCCTCTGCCTCAATACCTCCAACTCCCCATCCAACAACGCCCAAACCATTGATCATGGTAGTATGGGAGTCAGTTCCCACGACAGAATCAGGATAAACGATTTGTTTGTTATTTTCAAGAACAACTCTTGCCAAATATTCCAGATTGACTTGATGGACAATTCCGCTGCCGGGAGGAACGATGGAGAAGTTGTCAAAAGCAGTTGATCCCCACTTCAAGAACTCAAATCTTTCATAATTTCTCTTGAACTCAATTTCCTCATTGTCTCGCCAGGCGTCTTTGATTCTGGCTTTGTCGACTTGGACACTGTGGTCAATGACCAAATCCACTGGACATTGTGGGTTTATCTTTTTGGGATCTCCTCCTAATCTGGCAACAGCATCTCTCATGGCTGCCAAATCGACGACAGCTGGCACTCCAGTGAAGTCCTGAAGGATGACTCTCGCAGGTTTGAAGGCTATTTAAATGGATTGACTGGCTAACTTTTCCCAGTTTAAGATCTTCTAGACATCTTTCGAGGTGACTTCGAACTCATCACAATTTCTCACAGCGCTCTCCAAAAGAATTCTAATGCTGAAAGGCAGTTTATCCAATCGAGGGTCATTGAGACTTTGAATGTTGTAGTAAGTGAGATCTCTGCCAGCTGCTTGAATTTGGCTAGCAACTTTTTGGAAGGGATTAGGCTTTGCATGAGCGAAGGAGTACCTGCAAAGGGATGATATCATACCTACTGTTTATTTAACAATAATAATCTGATCAACAAATTATCAATACAAATATATAATTTTATGACATCCTTGCCTCAGTTATTTTTAATTTTATTATACTACAAAAATAGAATACTTTCAGAGCAAGGAGATTCTGATGAAGGCAAAGGATGCAGATTTGGATTAGGATATCGATGGCGAAAATTCATCACTTAATAAATTGGCATATTTGTAGACTCATATGTATTGATGTGATTTAGAGCCAGTCATATCATACGGGATTATAGAGATTGGGATAGATTTTCGGATTTATGATAGTTGCAATTTGCGAATCAACTGGGTTGGCAGTACAGACGAACGTTAACAGGGGCGTATTGCAAGTCGTTAGGCCGTATTGCGAAGTGCATAGTCCCGAAGTGCAGCATATTTTTTATTTACCAATGTCGCATATATCTCCTACTGCCGAGCATTGAGAGTCGCAATCTGGAGAATATCCCTTCCAAGCATGAGTATATTTTTGTACTCTTAGTGTTGTTGCAATTGAAAGCAACGCAATGGTGATGAGGAGGATGTTTATCTTGGATTTGGTCATAGTTGCAATAAATAATTTAAATACATCATCGAACATAACTATAATTTGGTTTTGGTTTAATTATGATTGGATCAACTAAATGTACAATTGTGCTCAAATACAAAAGAATCATTTAGCCTTAAAAAGCATCATGACCAACTTCTGCAGAGATTCATTCAGGCGGCGAGTGGTCTCAGCGTTGTTCTAACAGTTTTAACAGAATTGACAACGCGTACAATATATTCTATTACCCAGCAGGTCCAGAGTCTCCTCCAGCAGCTTTTATCCCAAATTAGCCTTGATGAAAGTCTCAGCACCCAAACTAAACAACTGTTCGAGGATGGTATCAAGAAGTAAAAACTTATAGTTGGCGTTAATCCTCTCCCTTTCGTAGTCTTTGACTGATGGTTCCTTGACGTGTTCTTTGTTGCGAAGTTCTTTGGTCTTTTCGAAGATGAAAGAAATATGTCTAAGTATAAATCGAATTACTTGAAGTAATCTTCGAGATAGGTTGGCCGGATAGAGATCAGCTGGAAATATATCTTACTTCTGAATCGCAGCACCTCGAAGTGATGCTTGATCAGTCCAGGCAGTATCTTAATATCCTGATAGAATCCGTTCTTCCACAGACTGTCCCTGAGTTAGATATTGTCGTTAAAATTGGTGACAAAGGTGTAGATGGGATCTAACTCCTTTAGAATATCCAAGTAGATCTGAATAGAAATAGAAATACGTTTTCGGTGACGCTGCCTGGGAATTTCTAGAATATCTACTGCGACTTGTTGAGGAATAGGAAGAGAGCGAAACATTTAGCCTAGTAGTTATTTTAAAGCAAATCCTTGCTTCGGTTCCAAGCCTCCATCGAACCAATTTCGGAGGGAAGTGTCTTTTTCAGTAAACTTTGAGCAAATAATAAATATGTTTACCAGTCGTGCTCCTCGAAGTTAGGAGCAATCTTTTGTAGGAGGTCGTTGAGAGCATCTAGACTCAACATAATAAGCAATTTAAGCGAGTGATTGAGGATGCAGTTCTCATAAATTTTAAAAACGTCCTACAGGAACAAACGAAATTCTTAATAGTAGAGGACAATCAGCTGGTTGATTGACTTAAACAGCAGAGTAAAAGAGTTTTTAAGCCAGTTTTAGAGTTGGTTCTTCTTGAGCGGCTTTGATTGAGAAGTGTAGGTAATTTACTCAAAGGCCGGACGGAGCACTCCCTGCAAAACCATCTTCCAGAACTCATACTTGAAGAATTTACCATATCGAACGAGAATATCAAACAGGGATTAGATTGCAGGAAGTTGTATATTGGTACGACTGTCTCCGCAAATAGGAAAGATAATGCTGAGGAGGGGTAAGAACACAGTCTGCCAAAAGTTGATATCCAGTGCGGCATTTTAGGGGGAGTCGATGGCTCTTTATAAATTGATGCCAAGCTGCTTGTGGTAGTATTCAATGATTTCCTTGATTATTTGCAGGCATCCCAAGGCGTAGCTGTCCTCCTTTTCTCTTGCCAATCGGCTTAAGATCTGCACAAAATCAGTATAGTTTTCATCGAGGTTGAAGATGGTGAAATTATTATCTGAAATTCTCTTGAGAATAGCATACCCCTTCTCCTTAATCACTTGGTGTTCCTCCTCCTCAAAACAATTGCACACAACAGACAGGATGGTCTTCCACCCAGTCTTAAGGTGAGGGTAGTGGTTACTGACAAAATAGTTTAACCCTCCGATCATTAGTTCCTTCACTGCGAATATCTTGGTCCCCATAAAGATCTACTCGAAAGGACGCAAGTACTCCCTTTGCAAATTGATGAGATCCTTTCGCTTTAAGAATTTAGTTACCAATTGTTTCAAGAAATCAGAAGCAAACATCGCAATCCTTTCAGTTTTATGCTTGCCTAGCTCAGTATAGTACTCTCTCAACTCACTCCAAAAAATAGTCAATATCTCCAAACTGCGATTGGCATTGAGCTACAACACTTAGTTTATCTTTTACAGGCAGAAAGGAACACCACCATCGTTGATTTAATCACGACTCACCGCCAACAGTGCTCTCAGGAATCCAATCAGATTAGGAATTGCGAATTTAGCTGCTTTAGCCATCAATGACTCGATATAGGACTCATAGAGAAAGCATTTGTTTTATACAATACAAATCGAAACATGGCTCTTGCTGGAATTCTGATCCTTGCGTATGGATTTACTTCTGTTGAATTTGCTGATCAGAAAAATAACAACTTTCCACTGCACTGTAATTTTATCTCCAAATTTGCGCACCCATTCGAACATGGCTTCCATGAGCAGATACTTTTTGTTGATGGTCGACCTTTGAATCTACTCCCATATCTTTTATATTCCTCGTTCGACTAGCTATGCTCCGTTATTATCACTACCCAACCGAATCGCCCCTTACATGAACTACAAACATTTGATCAACTATTCTTTGTCTTTGTCTTAGAGATCTTTCATTCGCCAAGCAAGCATGTCGATTATTTGGCCAACAAACTCATCAATGAAGATGGGAAGAGGGTATTTATGAAGTTAAGGCAACGACTTCAAAGGCCCTTCCACCAGCTTTTAAATACATTCAAGAGCCTATCTCTACTGCTCTTTCAGGTAGATCTCTTGAGCCTTTTTAGGGTTTGTATTATATGCAATGGTAATTTATATCTATTTCAACTTCTCATGAACTCCCAGTGGTGTCTTTTGAACACTAATGTAGATCGCTTCCAGAAATTCTGGCGGAAATTCCGCATCAGGAGAACCATTCATACCCTTAGAAAGCTTAGCAAATTGAGGAAGAGTCATCTTATCGACCACTTGAGGATTATGAAGATTACTTTGCAACATCATCAGCAAGTAGGACAAACTATATACGGCATCTGAGTTCATCAGCACTCCTCCTTACTTGTTTTGCTCATAATAAGTAATACCAAACGTTTATACAATTCTCTCGACGACTTGAGATTCTCCGGGAAGAGTGAAGTGCTTGAGCAGTATCCTCAACCCCTCGTCAATCGGGACTCTTGCAAATTTGATCTGACCGATGTATTATTTACGGATTTTGCCGGCAAATTCATCAATATCACCAATTAGCACTCCTACGTTGGTTGGGTTCAATCTTCGCAGGTTTTCATGTATAAATTTGGCAATATGCTCAGGGTCAGGGGGCATGAATCCCTCTTCAATTAGCTTTTTAACTACCTTCAAAGGCTTTTACGATTTGTTGAAGCGTTCAATATGGGCACGGACGACATTTAGTTTGGTTTTTTATGCGATAGCCTTTTATGATTAGATGTGATGCATCTTTCGGTCTGTTTACTGCAGGTGTCTTAGTAATACCAGTGCGACGTCCATCGATAACCTTTTAGAAGTTAAGTCCTCGAGAGGAGGAACGGCTATTGATTCGGGGATGGGAATGCCAATATAGAGTTGTCTCATGGCATCAATCACCTCTTTCACCGAATCATAACGCTCCGGGCAGCAGTCCAAGGCAATGGCTGAATCAAATAACACTCGATTATTAATGAGATCCCTAATAAATTTAAGGATTTAATCTTTGACGTGCTGCGGAGTTAAAAAATACACAAGTTTACGTGCAAACATCCTCAGTAGTATCTAAGTCTCATCCAAAAATATTCTTAGAACCAATAGTTTTTTAAGGGCTCCCATGCACTGTATAAATGTTTATGTTTCGGCGTAGATATTGGCCATGACTTGCCTCACGACTCCTCTCAGTTATAGATACGACTTAGGACTGAGTTTATCGGCTACTTTTTTAATTTCCGAGGCCATTAGCACGAATATCTCCGAGAAGCACATCCTCTTTTTAATATCGGAGTGTCCCAGATACTTCCTGAACAGCGAAAACAATCCTCTTATGTGGGATTCGAACACATCTGCTGATCGTTGCTCCTACATTGTAAACTTCTATAGTGATTCTGGATTAGTAAATTAATACGAAATTCGTTGACAAGGGTTTGCTTGCATTCGAAAGAACACACCGGCAGACGAGTGTTCCTACAGTAGTAGTGAGCGGCCGCTCGGCAAATTGTGCACCATCCAAATTTACCAGCGGTTATGCCTTTCTCATTGGACTCCTCGCTGAGACACAGCTCAAAAGGCTGTTAGGAATCTTAGCTGGGAACAATTTGATAGTTACTGATGCCTCGTCTGATGAAGATATCGAGTTTGATGGCGACTGAATCAGCCAAGACAAGTCCGTATTTTTTGCAAACCCCCTTAATGGAGATGGAGTTATCTTCTTGAAGAAACTTGCGGTCGTAGACTTCGCGATATGATTAGAGAGAGTGTCGAAACATTTCCAAGATGACTGATTTCAACATCTTCTCCTCCTCTTCCAGTTTGTTGCCGCCCATGCTGTCGATTAAAAAATCAAAGATTTTGGGAAGCAGAGTGGTCGGTATTGAATTCTGGTCCAACCTCCAAATCAGACTCAAGGATTTAGCCACACTCAAATTCAACCCATCATCGCGTTCGCCCAAACTGACCAAAGTTTAGATGTATATCTATTTGAAAGAACGCGAGCTGTAGTCCTCCACAGGCAGCAGTAAAAACTATCGATGTTCCTCCTTGACTAATTTAAGACTGCCCACCAGATCTTCATTGGGGTTGATGAAGTTATAGGAAAAGAGTCGCTGGATGGCGGAGATTATGGGCGAATAGAGTTTAGGGGTTTTGCTGCCGAGGACGATTATCATGACGAGAAGGTAGTTGGAGGGTTCAATTCGACCGTACACCTCTTTCGATAAGAAATCTAAGTCAGCAAGAAGTACTCTCAACCGTATCAAGAAGCTCTTTGATCTGTCCAAATTTTTTAAATCCGATTTTCCTCACTCTTCGGAATGCTTCCGCGATGGTCTCGACGTAGATGGGGAAATAATCGTTTGCCGACATTTAATTACAAACTAATTAAATCTTTCAGTTTGATATTTGAGCAGGAATTAATAAGGAAAATTATCAAATAACACGAGGGAGAGCTCAGATGATTGAGAGTTGATGATAGAAATAAAAAACGTCGCCAGCAGGATTTGAACCTGCGCGGGCATAACCCACAGATTTCCAATCTGCTGCCTTAACCACTCAGCCATAGCGACTGTCATGAAACATACTATCTCATAATATATTTATTTTACTAGGTTAATCAACTAACACCTTCATTTTGAAATAAACATCAAACCAATTGCTGAATGCTATGTCATTGCAAAATTATAAAAAGAACCATAGAATGAAGATCCATTTTGATAATCTAGGATAGCACTAAAAATTAATTCAAAAAATTTGAATAGCCTTTAAATGATAGTTCTTTTCCATTATAATATTTAAACTGAATGGAGATGAATACCTTTGAGCCTCCAAAATTGGCAATAATTCGCCTGCTCCGTTCTCAAGGTTGCTGCCCTTGCGAAGGTGAGAGGTCCAATCAATCATTATAACTGAATCGACTGCTAGCAAAAAGATAGCAAATGTTGTCATAAGTAACATTCGAAAGGAATCGGCTCAGAGAAATACCTTGTGTGATTACTTTAGCAGCATAAATTTAAGAGCTGAGAGAAGTCGTTCGCGGACTGGGCAGGTAGAATCGAGGAAGGATGCAGTACCTTAAGAAATTACAGTAAGTATCGAACCAGACCATCAGTTGGCAAGATAGCAATGAGTAGGATAGACGATAGCATTAAATTTTACAGCAATAATATTCGAATCAGATGCGAACCCTTGAGGCTGTTAACAAAACCAATCGCAACCTGGTGGATCGATTAGCTCGGAGCTGACAGAGAATATTGTTTGAATTTATTGTTGGAATATATCAAAATCATTTGATGTAGAATGAATTGTTGAATAGTATACTTCTCATTAGAATAGGGCAACGAATTTGATAATAAGGGATTTTTCTTAAACTTTCAAGAGTTTCGATATATTCGATATCAGATTATTTATCTGCATTAGTTGTGACATGAAATACAAAGGAGTACTGATCGAATCCATTTCTATATTCAAGACGCCTGCTACTTATCTATAGCTAACACTATTGCTGATCGTAGATGTCTTTGCTTGGCTCAAAAGCTTCGTCGTCCGCAGGGTGATTCCCATTGTAGTAGCCACAGCAATATGGTTGATGATTTCCAACATCGATGCGTTGCAAGTAGATAGATTTCGACTTAGACTATTTAAGATATCTGCTACTTTGCAGGTTATTGGATCCTTTTAGGAGTGGCATCATCGATTGGGCTAGGAACTGGACTGCATACTTTTGTCTTGTATTTGGGTCCGCATATTGCCAAAGTTGCATTGGTTGCTACTCATTGCGGATATTTGCCTAATATGGTTCCATCGAGATGGACTTTCAACCATTTTTAGGACTGCCAAGGTAACAAACATCAAATTTAGCATCATCTTCCAATGAACTCATTGGAATGTTTGGAATATTATTCGCAGTCCAAATATAGAGCTTTTTATGGGGGTTAGGCACTGCGTTGGGAGAGTTACCTCCCTATTTCGTCGCCAAGAAAGTAAAGATTAAGTAACAAAGGCCGCCTAAACAAGAGTATAACTCAAGCGAATGAGCGATTAAGCCGAAGGACATCCTCAAGCAATTGACTCAGCATAGAAAACATTGATTGAAAAGTAGCATAAAATCCATCATCTCTCTAACGAGGAGATTTAATAGGTTTTACAGCTTAAGAGAAAGCCCAATCCAACAATTATGGAAAGAGCAAAAATAATAATCTACGATAATATGTAGAAATATGGTTTTTGGACCATTCTATCCTGCGCATCAATACCCAATCCTCTTTTTGATTTGGCAGGGATAACCTGCGGACATTTTCGCATCCCTTTCAAAACGTTTTTCACAGCCACTTTTATTGGGAAGGCAATCATTAAGGTTCACATTCAAATGATTTTCGTTATTTCCATTTTTAGGAAGGAATCACTCGAGTTTATTCTCGGATGCATCAGATGGTTCAGTGATAGTTTGGCCGAGTCCGCACGAAACAGTCTTGAGGAGCAGAAGAAAATCCTATATGAGCCCTCTAGATTCAGCGAGAACAAGCCCTTGGTCGTTAAGTTGTGGGACGTGTTCATTATTGGAATGATCGGATACTTCCTAAAATCAATTCTGGACGCCCAAGTGCAAGAAAAGGCAATCTCCTTAAAAGACAAAAAAGATGATTGATATATCTTCAATTGATAGGATAACTCACTCCAAATCAGGAATTTAGTCGTCCTCCTTCTCGGCTTTTCGCTCATATTCCTCACACAATCTCATCACTCGTTCTCTTTCTTATTTCTCCTTCCTCTTTTTATCCTCCTCCTATTTCTTACATTTTTTGGCTTATGTATCCTTAGCTTTTCTTAAAAATTAATGAGGGTGCAACTTCTTCATTTTTATAAGCAATTACCCAGTTATTTGCGATCTTTCGGACTTGGATTCGTGCACTATAATCTCCTATCCGAATTTTATTTGGGTCAGCTGCTTTTTTATTCGGACACTCACCCATTTCGGGTTAAGATTTACATCAAGTTCACCCGTCTATAAATGACGGGGAACTTCTATCTAAAAAAATGAATAGTCAGGATCGTCGTACTATTTGATCGAAAATTTGTATTTTCCTTAGTTGCATTGCCGAATTTATCCATTTTTAGTGTACATCTCAGATGGTTTCTACACTTTAAACCTCTCGGGATTTCTCTCCCTCTCTTTTCTTTATTTATCCTCTGCTAATTTCTCATACATTTCGCGTCGTGCCTCTTTCGTATAGGCAACCTTCAACTTCTTTTTCTCTTACTCAGTAAGATGCTCCTCTAGCTTTTGCCTTTATCTGGTCTCATGTTATTATTGCTTTTTCTAGAGTTTTCGCTTTTATATGGCTTCGAAAAGGGAGGCTTTTAAAGATGGCAGCATTTGGATTGCCTTTATCCTTTGAGAGGGAGTTATTAGTTCTCCGTTGTATGTTTCAAGAGATGGAACGTTTGCGATAATGTAGTCTTTGCAGCCAACCCAACTTTCGCAAGGATTGCCTGTGAGATAGATTTCCTTAAGATTTGGCAATACCGATAAGCATTTTACACTATCATGAAGTTCAGTAACTTCGATGAAATTGACAGTCATATCTATTTTTTTCAAGCTCTAACATCCCTAAATGTTCTCTATCTTGGAAATGTTATTAAGGGCCATGTTGAGATACTCTAATTCTTTGAGTTTACTAAGGTTTTCCATCTTATCGATGATGTTATTCTGCAGGTAAAGTATCTTAAGATGACGGCAGAGGATATCCAAATTCTATATTTTAGTCAACTCTTGCTGATGAAGAGAAATCTATGTTGAAGGTCAAGTTACTTCTTAGAGGGTGGTGAGACAGCCTTCATTGTGTTCTGATCTTTTTCTCAACAGTTATTCGGTGATTCTGGACATGCGATTTAATTATTTTTAAAAGTTATATTATAATATAAAGTTGAAGGTTGCTTTCGAAGCATGAGGGCTCCTGTCATGAGCCCCTGTGTCAAGTAGCACCCATAGCATATATGGTCCGGGTGGCGCTTTAATGTTTAATCATCTAGGTGTCAATACGTGATCCTTACAACCCTACTTCTTGATAATTACAATCATCATCATTGTTGTTAATAAGCCATCATGTTAAAACAAACATAAAATCAATCATTTAGCATGCCTATACTCACAAAATGCTATTGATTAGTTAAGGCATAAACAAATGCGAACTATTATCGTTAATCAATGATTTTATTTGTTTTACTTCAATATGAAGACCTTGATGTTGATGCATAATCAATAGAGTTATTGGTAAGAGATTAATAAGTGAAATTATCTATTAATAAACATATCCATATTATATTGAATTATAATTAAATGCTAATTGGAGGAGTTGGACCAGCCACCGATGCCACTGAGGCTGATCATATTTTCCTCAATCAGCACATTAAACAACTTAATATTCAACTGGGAGCCAACAATACTTCCTATTATATTAACAGCATTTCCCATCAAATTTCGGGGCAAAACCACTTTGTTCATCTTACCGGTGTGCCCGATGGAAAGCATTACACGGCTAGTCTTCATCAGCCAGCCCCAGGATCAGGAGAATCGAAGGTTTTGGAAGTGAGTCATGGACATAATCCTCATAAGCATGGTCACGGACATGGGCACCATTAGCATCAGCATCACCACAAATGATCATATCTCTAGTCAAGACATGATAATTCATGATGGAATTTATATCCGCACAAAAATATTCTCTCTGTTTATTTGTCAGACAAAACATAAATCCAAATAAATAATGGCACAACAATTAGCAATTTATAATTCAATCAGTTTGTATTCACCCTATTAATATGTAGTTAATTTGAAAGAAGGTATATATTTAAAAGTTATGAATTTTAATTTTCTACCACACCCTCCCAATTCGGCATGGTTGCCTCCTATCGATCCTAATGACGAGGTATTTACACGACTATTCAGTAAACCCTCGAACAGGAATAGGCCATGATTGAATAATAATTCAAAAACATCCTTTCTCAAGATTTAACTGGAGCTCTCGGAACTTTATAACTGCGCTAAGAATAGTAGGAGTAAGAAGAAGAGTAAGAAGCCGATGACATTGACGACTACACCGACGAGATACAAATTCCAGTATTTAATCGATAATTTAGGAAGGATAGGAATAAATTTGAGAATGATTTGACTGAATTATCATAAGACAAAACTAGCAATTAAAACAATATTATTCAAGTTGATTCAACTTATTTCCTAAAGGTATACAAATTTGTGCTTTTTGTGTTGTATCATTGAGAAAATAATTATAATAACAATAGAACATTGAGTATGTTTTTTTGCTGTTGTCCAGCAGACATTTAACATGAGGAAATCAATCGCAAGTCAACCATCAAGCAGAAACTTATCGAGAATGAAGAAGCCATTATCAAAGACAGTTTAGTCATGAACATTGGCTCGGAGAATGATAATGCAGAGGTTTCTTCAAAGTAACAACCTTAACTGGTTAAAATGTATCTAAAATCCATGAGTGGAATCGAGAGTAACTTTAAAAGTTCATACAAAGATGAAAAAGAAGATAGAAAATAACAGCCTATACTTGAGCCTAGAACTTTTGCGAAAAGTTTAGACAGGATTGGCAGCTATGAGGAACTATAAAATTATAAAAATAAGCGGGATTTATGGCAGGAATAATCTGGAAGTAAAATTCTGTATCTTTTTAATCGTAAATCGGAAGAAATGGTCCTTTCCTTTAAAATAAAAAAACTGAAGATAGATTAGCTAAATGCTCTCAATTACGTGCTAAACCCCAATAGATACATCCGTAAAACCAAAACAAAGTCTCAGTAGCCTTCTCTTAATCTCGTGATAACATCCAAGACGCTTTCAGACCTAAAGATAGTCTTGAAGTCAATCAATTAATTTCCTGAAACCAAAATTATGTTTGGCGTACTTCGCGAGTAGAACAATATGGAACTAACAAGATGCCACTACGAGAGTTAATAAATTCATGAAGTAGTCTTGATTGGAGGTAACTGCATTCGATTGTAATATTTTGATAAGATAGTCATATCATCTCTATGCGAAAAATAGGTGTGTAAAATTATTCAGTTCTGTAAAAAGAGCACAGAATACTTTGAATTGGATGACCTTGCAAGGATAATCATCCTGTTTCCTGCCTTTCTCACCTTATCATAAATTAATTTAATCCTCTCTAACCTATTTCGCAAATTTCTTGTCTCTGAGCAATTGTAAAGAGCCGTTAAATATTTAGGTTTTCATATAGAACTGATATAAAGCGATAAATGTGACCGTGTAATTCTTGTAAAGAATAGTTTACTTTATTGTTCGTAATAAGACAAAGTAAACCGTTAATTTTAAACTAGGTTGGAGTTATCAATCGGTCTTTTGCAAGTCGAAATTGATTATTCTAATTTTAAAAGTTATAGGAAGCTCATGGAACAATTTTTTGGTGATATGACCATTCTGAAATACTTTAAATTCGTTTAATACTTGCATCGAGAGAGGAAGGAGTTTATCTCTAAATTAGAGGAGCTCAAAATATTTTAAAAGGAAGAAGTATTGGAAATACAAAACAGCACCAGAGTTGACATAAAAATTATCAATGATTCAGAGAAATGCCTTGTGTTTAAGCATAGAAGCACGAAGAAAATGGGATAATTGTTTACATAATATCAAAATACGCGGAGTGCGTTGGAGCAGGCGTAAACTATGATGAAGTAATGGGATGATGACTTGAAGGAAAGTGATTTTCAGGTAACAAAATCCTCAAAAAACAATAAAGGATAAATGGATTAGAGTTGTAGTATCTTTGAACGCATTGAAGATTCCTTTATAGAAGAAACAGATTTGGATATAATTGCCTATATTTAAACTTTCTGATTCATACAACTGAAATTTAAGTCTTAAGTTAATGATTAATAAATATTTATTCATCTTTCAAATTTATTACAATCATACTCAAATATCCATTCCTATATGCCCTGAACTTACAGCCTCTCCTCTGATTGGTAACTATATGTTGCCAACCTCAACATTATTGTCAATATTGATGCTATTGTTGGAGTTTATATTCAGAAGGCTTGTATTATTAGGATGAGAATCGATGTTGTTGTTATTGATGATTGCTGCTGTGGGAACCTCTTCCTATTTGACATCATCTTAATACTCCTCATCGTTGTTTTATTAACTTTCTGATTCCTAAACTTTATCACCTCGCTCCATTACATTCAAATATTAATCTTAATCGTAATAGTCAGGTATAGACCCCTAATTTCTGGAAGTATCAAAAGTGAACACCTCCCCTCCAAGTTGAAAGCTAATTCCTCGTTGAAATGGATTAATTAATAAATTTCGTTTGATTAAAACCAATGTTCCAAATTTTGATTTGTTATCCTCAAGAAAGAACTGTTTGTTTTCGAAATCATAGATTAGATTAGCATGATGGCGAGACACAGAAATATCATCAGATATCTTTATATCAATTTCCTTCTTTCGACCAAGGGAAACTTTACTTGTTTCGGAGAGAGTGATAAAATAGAATATTTTCGAATACTCAGCATTCTTCTTCATTATTTATAACACCACATAGGGCTTTCCTGGCTTTGGAATTTATACCGTATAATATTTTTTATTGTCGAGGTAGATACGGTACTTGTAGTGTGTTTTGCACATTTCACAAGTCAGAGGAGTCCACTTTATTGTTATGAAATTTTTGGATTTTATAACGTTTAACCGCTTTCCTAGCCAAATTCGAAGACACTTCAGATGAATGTATCGAACTGAACCTGAACACTTGCATGGACAAATTAAAGGATTTGTGAATTATCCGGGCTCCAAGCAAATCCTGCAAATTTGCTCATTTTCAGTGGCTAGAGAAAGAACTTCGTGGGCTGCCACATCTTCTTTGCTTGTAACAGGAGCTAACTCTTAATTTTACTTCAGTTTTAGATCTTCATATATAATCTTACAAGTCTTTATTGAGTTAAAATCCATTAATTCGGAAGAATGCGGGTCATTATGCACAATTTACCTCACTTTAATCTTTTGTTTTCCCAATTTGAGGATGTCCTTCTCTTTCAGAGGGTACTTCTATATAGCAACAGCATTACTTGTCCGGGAACGGTTCGCACAATCAACCATAGCAACCTTTGAATAGTCTCATGCTAATTTTCGATATAAACAGGCAAAATCTTATAATAATTGGTTCTCTTAACAATCTAAAAGGCTGCATTTTTGAACATCTAAATTTATTGCTTTTTACTTCCTCCTCATGATTATTTTTTGTTGTTTCTTTGATGATTTTATCATCATTGCTGGTGTAAAACACAGAGTTGTTTTTTATCACGTACAGATGCTTTCGAATTTACTTAGATTCGTAGTCGTAAAGACCTTGATAATCTTTCAACCAGACACTATTTATCACTCGACTGAATTATTAATCAATTACAGGTCACCAACTGCTCCCAACCTTCCTAAAACGGGAATATGAGTCGTATAAATCATCTATTCATTCTCACAATTTCCCATATTAATTGCACCAAATTTATTATAGTGTAATTGAAAATTATTATCAATTTGAACAATTTCGATATATAACGTTCTATCTCTCATTATGCTCTGATATAGTATACTATCATAAACTTAGTTAAAACTACGAATTTAAAGAAATTGCATGTACATATACAAATCAAAAAATTTTGGTTAGAACATGATAGTTTTTATGAGTGTTGGCATAGAGACTTTTGAACTCAGTTCGAGAGTTGTAACATTTTTCGCAAAAGAAAAAGTTATAACAATTCTCACACATCCAACAATGTTCGAGGATCTCAACCTTACATCCAAAGCATTCATATATTTTATCTTGCTGGATCTGCGGTTCAAATATCACTTCCAATTGGTGAGATGGCTTGTGCCTTTTATTAGAGTTGTAGTATGATCCGGGCGGCCTCTCAAAATAACATTTTTGACCTAAATTACAAAGATGATTACATAATTTAAAGTTTTTACAAAAAGAACAACTGAAGTAAATACCGATAATGGGGTTTTGATAGCACGAGGAGCATTTTGATTAGTGTATATGAAAGCCATTTCCGAAAACAGGAACTTAAAGAAACATGAATTCGTGCTCTAAGGAATGAAAATTATGTTAGACATGCAAATTTTTATCGTAACAATCTAAATAAACGAATGCATACTTTCACATAAGTCAAAATCTTGGCAGGTTATACACTGAAATCTCAAACCCCAAATTGGTTAAGTCCCACAATGATTGCATGAGACATACTAATGCCTAACATTTTCGTCAACAGAATTTGCTAACTCGAAAAAAGTAGATCTGTCCTCTGTGCCAATACATTTCGAGCAAAGATCATAATTTGGTCGTATTTTTGATTTAAATCTTTTTTATCCATATTTTAAGACATTTTTGCACTTATCGCAAGACAATTTAAGCAGCCATTTATCGTAGGATTCCCCTAATTCATTGCCCATGCTGAAAAGTCCAAACCTTAAGTTATGATTTCTTGCAAATATTTATATCTTTTTTCCGCCTTTGAACATGATGTCGATTATCGCATAAAGATCTTCTGGTTTTTGAGATTTCTATCTCACCTAAGAAAATATAGTGTTCCAACTGATTTTCTGCCTCATTTTAATTTTTTTGGCTGCATCGACATTTTTTTTGCATTTATAGCCTACTAGGCAAACTTCATAGGAGTGCATAAAATAATATCCATGGGTAAGGTTAATCTTCTCATCTTTAAGTTTCACCCATACTATTTATTAAATCAGTTCATATCCCCATCCTTCCATGATTTCCACAGAAGCATCAAGTTGACTGTTAAGAATCCACACAAATATGAACCCTTAATCAGAGAGTAGATGAAGAGGTATTCTCCCGATTTCACTGTTAGCCATAGTGTTGTATTCAAGTGAAAATTTGCAGTTTGAAAACATAAACTGACTATCATTTTGCTGAGCTCCTTTGATTCTCCAGGGAGGGTCAATGATAGTGACATCAAATTTACCAACTTCATCAATAAAGAGGTTCCAGTTGAAGTATCTAACGTCGCAATTGATAAAGGTGTCGTTGATGGTTTTTCCGAGTTGTTATCTTGTTTTCTCAATTATATCAAGAGTCTTAAGATATTAATCACTATGCTATCGGATATATTAATTCAGAAACGGAAATTTAAATGTCTCAACCACATCCGAGAGGTCATCTTAATCATAGAAGTACCTCTTCTGATTTTTCCTTTTTTTATATTTTTTCACTTAGATCTGATTGTTTTCCGAAATATTTTAAAGATCCCTCTTGCTTATATCCTAATTTGATATTTTATCATTCATTAGTTTTTATTCGCATGGATTAAACTTTTAATTTATTTATTAACAACTTTACTTTTTTTGGAGTTAAGTTTTAGGCTCATTTTATTAATCATCTTTAGACAGCATGCCTGAGGGCAATGATGGGAATTTCTGTTAGAAAAAGGAAGAGGCTTGTTCAGGAGGAATGATAATGTTTTGGGCGGGGTTGTTGGACACACTAGAGTCCTATTTCAGCGATTCTTCCTTGACAATTATGGGCGTTGATGATTGCTGATCCCCTCCCTGATCATTTTTACCCAAGAAATAACCCTGAAGTCCCCCTGCCAACTCTTGACTTCCTACCACCTAGACTTACCTGTGCATAAACTTATCTTGAAATTATAAATGGTAAAATAATACAAAGTTTTTGCGATCATTCTAAATTAGGGTGTTGGTTTGAGATGTGAGCATTTTCCTTAAAAAAGTTCCACATTATTTTGTGGTGCCTGGCGTTGTTTTCATCTCAGATTATTTTGTAATTTATACTATTTGACTCAATCATTGCTTGAACCATTACTCCAGTCTATTGCCGTATCTTTCTTGCTCCTAAAGAGTTTTATCTGCTTGCAAAGAAGAGGTCTGTCCATTTGTAATCTCTTTCTGAAGCTCCACTCAAATATAAATAAATAATTAACTCTCGATGAAAGTTTTTCAAAAACAATGTAAAAAGGATATAGATTGTGTCTTTTGCTTAGAAATCATAGTCTCATCCTTGATAAAAAAAAATACGATGTAAATAATGCTAAGGTCTTAAAAAATAAATTTTGTCAATCTATATCTTTAATAATGTTGGTAAATTAAAATTTATAGTTCATGAGCGAAATTTGAAATTTTGGGATAAGAATAAAATAGAGTGATTGTAAGTTGTAAATTTGGGCAAGCTGACTGAAATAACTGCATGATGCTATATTATTATTTTAAAATGATTCTAAATGACGAAATGGAACAATAGTTTGATTCACTAACTCTTGAGCAGATTCTGCAAACGGATGACCTCATCCTCGAGGAGGTGCTTTCCATAAAAAATATTCATAACATGATCAAGGGCGATTTGGAAATATTCATCAATTATTGCAAAAGTCGAGAGTAATTCACGGATAGATTGATCATTCTGGGACTAAAATGTCCCATGCACGAAAGCAGCAACGCTGGTATGAAAAAAATGGCATTTATATGCAATGACATATTAACATCCGATAGGAGTTAAGTTGCCGAGTTAATCATGTGGACCCAATTCTGTGAGAAGCCTAACGAAAAGACGGACAAAGGCTAAATTTGTCGTCATTATAAATATTTGGATAAAGTAGTTAACTATTTCAACGAACCGTACTTGGACTAAACCTGCATAAATTATATAGGCAAAGTACTGGTGCTCCTTACCAATTGGAAGTATATTGAATCATTCGCAAAATATCTCAAAAAACATGTGTCTGTGTTTTAGAAATTGATTAGTCTGTCATTGTATCCATCAATGGCTCATTTATTCTCTAAATTCCTCACTTTTTCATCGGAGTACTATTCCTCAGACATTGTTAATGAGTTTAAAATCACAATAATCTCATCTTTGCTGACCAAAGTTCATGAATAAATAAGCGAAGAGCCAACTTCCTTAATCTTCTATTGTTTCGAATAGGTGCTTAACTTTATCCGACGTAGGGGAGAAAACTAGCCCAATGACAATGTGCCTTATATATGCAATCTAATGGTGTCTAAGTCAGAAATTGGTTACCACTTGAACATCATCGTGAAAGCCTTAACAGCATAGACTAAATCTTTAGCTCAGTTATATAGTCTGAATAATTCTCTTAATTATTTGAATATCGTTATAAATAGAATACAATTAGAGTATGTTAATGAAGACTAACCTCTACAATGCAGACCCATCATATCTTATAAAATTGATGAATTATTCTCATCCTTTTGCAAATTTTTACATCTGTCAATACACTTGGAATAGTTTTTGTAATTCGATAAATCCACTGCCAGACTGATGACTTTGCAATATATGGAAACTCTTCGCACCATGTGCCGACTTAAAAATTTTTATGAATTCTATGCTAAATTCTAACTAAACTCAAAAATATTAGCCTTAAATGCTTTAATCGTAACTTTGCGTTAATTTAGTCACTGATCTGCTAATAAACAAATTTTGGACTCATATTCCAGGCAAGTATAGCTCTTTTATAGGCAATACTTCTTCGTGAAGAACAACTCTTATAAAAAGGCAATACTTCATAGAACGTGATCGCTCCCATTGAAATCTATAGTATTTTAGCTGAACAAAAATAAGAGTTATAGGTGTAGGTGTACAAGATGGCAAACCTAATAAAAAACAATAAAAACGTGAAAAATATCCATGTGAGAAAGCTGTTGATGCTAATCGATACTTACTATAACAAATATCGATTGGTGAGGAAAAGTTAGAAGAGTTAGACTCTGCAAACTTTATTTCATGGATACACAGCGTAAAATTGTAAGAGATACTATGATTACATAACGGTTTAATGTGGCTACCCATTACTGGAATATTCTTTTCCCAACGAAGAGTCTTTTACTTTTTTCAAGAGGAATAAGGCCAGTTCTTAAATCGTTTAAAATCATAATAAGTAGATGAATGTAGAAAATGTTGCAAAACTGACTGAGGACAAATAAACTAAATAGAATTAAGAAAGAACATAAACACAATTGACTGAGGAATCTTGCGGCGAAACCGACCCGATTTAAGATAAAAAAACATAGATATCTCCTATCGAAACACCATCAATCATCGACTCCCCTGATGAAGTAATATCTCCCGACGTATAATTTATCTAATCAATGTCTTGATTCAAAATATAGTTAATTTTTAACATAATTAATTTATTGCAAACTAAATATAATATATTTATAAATTTAATCTTAGGATCAGACACTAAGATTTTCAACTATAAACTATGGATGAGGCACCAAACAAAATTTATTCATAAAACATTATTAAATTTGATTGTTAATAATCAAAAATATTATAAATTTCAAGTAACATAAATCGCCAAATCAAACTTTGTTGCCTCATCGTCTAAAGATTTATATCATCTTTTTGTGGTTTAGTCTTTTACGAAATTTTGCATTGAGCATACTCATTTGGTCGTCACTAAGCTCAATGTGATCCGTACTTGCATTTTTTGTGTAGACTTTCTCCGGCGGTTAAAACTAAAAATAATTAAGTTAAATGGATGGTTGTTTCTCTGTCCCCATCTCTTCTGCTGTCCTTTTGAAAATTTATAAATATTGGCCCAATTCTATTCTCACATCTGGCAAATGATGAGTTATTTTCTTTTTTAAGAGATACTATTTGGCTTTTTCGAGAATTCCGCTTTTCCCTGTATTATTTTCATCAGGAGCAGTGACTTAAGGAGAGGAGAAGATGTAGGGCAGTGAGAGACGATTGGTTGTAATGTGCACTGATTTGTTTTAAACTTTTGCATCATGCTTAAAAAGATGCTTTTGAATGTTAACATGTGACTTCCTAGATCGTTGCAAAGGAGCCATTTTCTGTTTAATGAGTTTAATGATGGCGTCATTGTGATTTGGGTTAAATCTTCTTTATTATACAAGCATATTCTATATTATAAATAAACTTCCACCCTTCAGTATTTGAAAATAAAACAATTTGATGAAATTAATTAAGTAATTAGCAGGCCTCTTTCTGCTTAAGCAACAAACAAGTGTTCTCTTGAAACCATATTTACTATAAAATAAATACGAAAATATAAAAGTTAAAATAACGGATTAAATTTTTAACAAGGTGAGGAAAAATAGCAAGGATGTAAATTTGAAATTATTTATAATGATAATTATTTAGTGATGGTTTGATACGGTGGCATCATACCTTCGCCAATTTGATGCATATAAATTACATATATCAGATCCATAAATCTTTGATATCTTTCAACCATTGCACGTCCAATTTGTCTACTTGATTCGATGAATTAATCACCATGTTCATTATCATATGGGTCGGTAAACCAACATCAATCAAGATATCGCTTATTATTGATCTCAATTCCTGAGGAATAGTTGATAGCTCGGGGCCATGGTATTCATCTATTTGCTTTTTTAGGCAAGGCTCGGAATGGGTGAAGAATATACTTACGACTTATACAAAGCCTTCAAAAACGCCCATTTGAGCAGCAAGCCATTTATCAGACCCTTTCTTTTTAATGAATATATTAGCCTCAGAATAATTTAATGATTTTGACTGAAATTATTCTGCCTATTTTTTCTTACTCTAATCGGGCAATTCATTCGGAGGATTGTATTTGACCTTAGTTAATACTTTGACTTCATAGTCATCATCAACTTTCCCATATACATACAACTTTTCAGTTTAATTGTAATCTATCTTCCAATGATTCTTAGTGAAATAATCAAGATTTGCTTGATGTTCAGGCATTATTTTAGTTGTTGACTCCAAAATATCCTACTCTAATTGTTTCAAAATGTCTTCCTTTTCCCACTTCGAAAAGCAGAACCTCAGCCTGCTGCCAAATTTAAGTTATTTGATACCACTGGCTGCATGTTAATTACATTTGCATATCTTGAAGACCGCATTTGTGATGTTTTTGACTCGATTGATAAGCATGATAATTAATTTTAAAGTATTAAACATGCTCCTATAAATTGGTTGAACTTTCAATATATAGAAGCCACCTTGAAATACAAGCAAATAGAAATAAATCGTAAAATAAAGATGAGTCAATGCAAACTATCCTACAAAAAATTGAGGGTAATAGCTTTGCAAGACTGAAATTACATTACTGCTAATTTATTAGCCATTTACGTGTGAAATGATGATACCTCGATATAATAAATTTAAGAATTACATGAGTGATCAATGCGTTTACGCTCGCAGTGTTATGGGCCGCATGACTAGCACCCACACTACCAGTTTAAATTCAGACGGTCAATTTTCACAATCTCAGTCCACATGTAATCCCCTTTTGATTTAGTTAATAGCCTCAATCCTGGATCAGTTATGATGCTCACCGCTATGATCATTCTCTTCATTGTTTCGCTTCGAAACAAAAAGAGAACGCCCCAGTCCACACTTCAGTGATAATAAATTCGACATTTCATTATTTTTATCATTTATATGAAGTTATCATTTCGAAAGGATCACTCAATGCTCGATCCTCTACTGATTTCATAATCAAGAGTGGCTCCAATACTCTTTTGCCCGATTTTAAGATAATCACGGATTTTTAGAATAACGGTCTATTCGTTCCAAAAAAGCATTCTATTTTAGGCAGGAATGAAGTCAAGTGAACCCTCACTGTATTCTTTTAAGAATTTGGTTTGGTTACGGAAAGACTACATTGACAACTGATCAGATTCCAGAATTTTGGTGAGAGCTTTGATTGACTGAGATTTATCTTTTCTAGCTTAGGACTTTTTCAATTCTGATTAGATGTTGCTAAATTAGGTAGAGTTTAGTAAGATTTTACTTCCAGTGTTGCCTAAAACAACTCGGTAGTTTAATTATAAAAAAGATGCGGATTCAAAGAGTCCGAGTTTACTGATCTGAAATCCTTTTTAATGAATCTCATCGAAGGAGGTTAGAAACTAATCGAAGTTGGGACAGTTGATGCCTGCAAATATAAACGATGAATCTTGAAGTTTCAATTTGACGAGTAAAACATCTCCATAGCTTATTTATTTTGTTAAATTTTCACTTTTGATTTCACTTAGTCGATCGCTGGCCTATTCAAGGCAGAACACCCCCATCCAACTGTGTTTGTCAATCAGCGAAGCGATTTTTAAATATTTCCAGTTGGTGGCTAAATTAGTGATGGCTCCCTCCCATTTTTAGAGTTGATCCTTATAAGATGTAAAGACCTATTTAATTTTGGTCCACAGACCGTTTTCAAATTATTGGTAGACAAAACAAACTATTAGTTTGCAGTCTGCTTTTTCTATCTGATCTTTCATGTTATTGAGGACTTATTACTGATTCTATGAGATTATGAATGAAAAGAGTAAGGCAGTTTGGAAACTACTATAAACGGATTCAGAGAATCTAGATGATCTCGAAGATACTAGATTTGTTATGGCTTTGTGCTTTTTATGGTCGCTGAACTGAGCGTAGAAACGTCTGAGCGATTTAAATTTGTGGTTTACTGTACCTAGAAGATTTCTTTCTCCTGTTCGCGTAATGCTAAATAAAACAATATCTACTCAGTATGAGTCGAGCCAATCCCGGTATATAGCAGAGATAAGGCTTAACCATTATCAGCCCACGAACCATTGAACCCCTTTAAAATTGGATACATTTCATTGATAGGTAAATCCAACAGTTGTTTATCCAACACAAGTTTTATGGTGTGGCCATCTCCAAATCGAGTCAAAAACAGTTTCAAATTTCTCAAAGCTAGACGAGACTGGACATAGTTGGTCCTATCAAGACAATCTAAGCAATTGGTCCTAAATACTCCTTTCTGTTGGCATAAAAATTATCCCTCCGACACTTTATAACAATTAAACATCATCCCCGTAATTTACTACTGAACTTACTCCATTAGATTCTAAGTGTTGGAGAAGTTATCATTTTTGCATTCCTGATGAAAGTCAAAGAATTTATATTTTATGGTGGCCACTTCTTTGATGTAATCATTAATCATATCTTCAAAAAAATTGGTGAGGGATTTCTCCTCCTATTTTTTGAGGCTTAGAAGATTAATTGCCACGATAGTTCCATAGATCTGCCTCAGTTTTTTGAAATGACGATCGAAAGCACATTTTGTGAGTTATAACGTTCGTTAGATGATCGTCTAGCCGGATATACCGTTGATTCCAACCTGCGAAAAGAATGCTGGAACACTATATAACTTATCTGCTACCTGCCCCTTATTTGGAGGTGAGTAAATATGAAATCATCTACAATGGCTATTTGCTAACTTTATACAAAATTAGCCACGTTACCATCGTCGTCAATTCCCCGAGCATAGAAGCGAGTTCCTGCTTTTTTATATGACTTCCTGGAGATGACGAAATATCGGACGATTCCTCCATTACAAAAAGGACCTGAATATTCCTGAACGTATCCTTGTATGATCCGACAACACCATTTTTGAAATAGGATTACCTCATTCTGATTCTGCTCTCCATCCATTTTGGAGAGATTGTGATTCCATATAAATTGATCATAGTACTCCCTTGTTGACTGATCTGGTTTCTGGATTTTGTTCAATAGAAAAGGTGCTGACAGATCATATGTTTCAGAGTAATAGTGGTTGCCATTCTAGAAAATTGTTGATAAGTTCTATAGATCCTCTTCGTAGAGCTTGATACGATTCTATTGCTATTCTAAAGGAGCGACGGCAATCCATCTCGTATTTTTTATTTAGTAGATCTTGCTCAGACCAATAGAGGTAATTTCTTCAACCTTGTCTCCCACCAGCAGAAAGACCTGATTTTAGATGTGCTTTAATCCGATTAGGGAATAGAAGCCTTTGGTATTTTGGAGTGGAGATGGTACTACTTCGCTCTGCATTAGACGATTGCTACGATATTGTGTTGTTAATAGCTTATAGAGAGAGAAATGGTTGGATTGGTTGAGCTGTTGATTCGTAGGGCGTCTTTCCCAAAAGTAACGTAATGCATTATTATATTTTCATTTGAGATATATTTCACCAATCAAGGTTAGTTAATACCCCTTAACAATATTTACTAGATTTCTCTGATTCAAATGTTCTTGCTCTAATTTTACTCGCTCGAAAGTTTATCAACTGTGAGTAAATTAAATAATTGTCATGATCTTTATGGTCCATAATAACATTCAGAATTTGATTATTCTGTTGTTACTAAATTTATTTTCGATTCAATCGTAACAATAATTTATTTTTATGAAAATTGACGGTAAAAATAGATAAACAGTACTATTCTATAAATTTATTCTCAATTATGAAGTAGCAAAAGATGATAAAAAAAGTAACGGCTCCTGTAACTACTTTGAAAGGTAAGAAGATACTGATTTAGAAGAAGACATGTTTTTCATGTCGAAAGGGATACGAAAACGCAAAGTCTATTACAATGTCGAGTTCACTAAAGAGGAAAAAAAGTGGATTAATGAGGTTAGAGCGTCTTTAAAACAATAAAAAGACATTGAAATTGAGGAATAGCAAACTTTACTACGGTATTGGTACGCTAGCAATCTTTAAATGGAGGCCTGCCTGTAGAAACTGACAAATCACTACGAATGGTTTCATAACCCCGAGATTCAATGCATAACCATGTAAACGTAACAGGTAATACGGAATGGGTTTATCTACAGTTATGGAAAAACTAAGTTTGGTCGACCGTTTATCATAATGAATTTAGGCCAATTGGATTTAGACAGCTTCACAATCAATAACTACTATCAAGCTCTCAACAAAATTAACAATAGAGTCATAAAGTAACAGTTTCTCCCTGGCTACATATAGACTTATGATTATATCTTGGATCTTGACGACAAATTTCTTGCATTGCCTCTGGGCTCCTTAGGATCTATTGTTAAAGTTATTTCAGACGTCTACTCGATGCGGCTATAATCTTTGAAGCTAATCAACTGCACCACCCCGACCAGATGGCTTTACAATCGAATGTAAGGTTTTTTATGCTAATAAACTGCCAAGAAAATAAAGTTTCACACAAAGTAAGAAATAGACTAAGGAGTCCTCAAGGAGTTCATTGATGAGGATGTGCTATAGAAAAAGTACGGAGGAAATAGATAGGACATTGTTCACTTTGCAGTTAATTTAAATGAAATCAGTAAATCCTTTGTTAATGAACTGAATGAAAGCGAATACTTTTCAGTCGAGGAAAACGAGTAATTTTTCAATAGACATGAACAAATGGCGTGTTGTGGCAACGAGGCATGCATCATTTATTGATTTGTATTGATTGTGGCTACAATTTTTAGAGTATTAAAATATATGAAGGCTAAAAAAGTTAAAATTATTTTCCTATAATCAAGGAATGTTTGTTAATACATTGATGCTTTGTGATGAGTAATCGATGGCTGAGATAAAAACATTGATGATATGTATGAATCAATGATCACCCATTTTTAACTGTTTTGAACACAAGAAATCCATACTGTCCCATATAGAAGTAAATGTAATGATTGGCTTAGTAGGTGACGTATGATCCAAAATTTCTGCCGACAAAGACGTGCCAGTCTCCATTGTATTTGCGATTGAGTTCATCCTTGAGATGCGTGGCTATCTACTGAATGGTATGCATCTTATCAAGGGCGTATTTGGCGATGGCCAGAATCTCGGTTTCCATATCAGGACTCATCTCCTTTGCCTTTATAACGGGTTTGGACTCTTTTACCTCCGCCATAAGTTTCAAATATAATTACAAAATCAACTCAAACAAATAAAGACATGATTAATATTGATGAGCAACTCCTTTCGAGAAGAACCATCATTAGGATGTCTGATAATTTTATTTGATATACTGATGATCGCTTTTTATATATGAATCAGGATAGGAAACCCGATTAATTTCCCACTAACTCCGCGTGAATTTTAGGCTGCACCTATGCTCAATTAATAAATTACACAACCGTCGACACAAGTCACCCAATCACGAAGAGGATACATGCATGATAATTCAGGATCAGCATGAGTCATATTCTGAAGGGCTTTTTCGCAGCGCTGTAGTTTTTGCTGGAAGGAAATGCACGTAGGTCGGCAGATTTAAATCATGTAGTCCTTTGGATCTTGACCCTTCTCGAGCATGGATTTGATGGTGCCTCTGATTTCGGTCATTGGACTTTGAAATATTAAATAAAATGAGGATAGTCATCAACAACATTAATATTTATATCCTCAAAGACTGCTTGATTGCATCGTAAAACTATCTCAGCTATTTAACATGGGTAGATCTAATGATCAATCGATATTTTTAATTTAAATATCATTCGCTAAAACTAAATGAGGATGAATTACCATTGCATGGATCGGAAATAAACTTATTCATATGTCTTTTAAATAATCACGAATCTCTTTGTTTTGTTGGGCCTTACGCATGTTTATTGATTGCAAGTATTGCGTTTCAAAACCGTTTCCTCTGACCACTCCATCCCATCTAAAACCTGGCTTTATGTTAAACCTATTTGCATAGCCCTCATATGCACAGTTGAACGGCTTATGAATTGCACCTTCCCATCTTTTAGCAGGATCATCCCAAATATCAGCTACTTCTTACTCATGCTAGCTTTAACTTTTCTTCATACCCTTCTACCATTAACCAAGCCTTTGCATGACTGCTTCTTGCTTCATCTTTTTCGTCTGCGCCTAAGAGAATTCCCTGATAGTGCCATCCTTGTTGCGATAAATAGTGCGAGCCTGCTATGGAATTACCAAATCAGAAGAAGAAGATTCTCTTTCCTATTGATGCTATTCTTTCACACCCTATTTTTGCTGCTGCTTGGCAGCCTTGCGTTATTTCTTACTTTTTTTTTACATATGCAGTCCTTATTTGTTGTGTTTGAGGTACGATTCCAACTCCTTCATTTCCACTCCTTCAATCTTCACCGCTTATAAGAACTAATCAGCATCTTCTCCCTTACGCAGGCCTAATGCTTTACGAATACCCTTAGTGACCCGTTTACTCTTCTTGTATTCTGCATCGACAACCTGTTTCTACTCGATCTCTCCCTCCGAATCAGAACGTATCCGTGCTCTACCTTTACCATCGGAACCACTCTCCTGATCCGATGAAAGACTGTCGTTAATTTCGACTTAATTATCCCTAATTCGTAAGCCATCTCCCATCATTCGTTGCTTAGTAATCTTCGCCTCTCCCATATACTTCTTGAGTAACTTAGCCTTCTGCTCCATCTCTTATATTATGATATAATTATAGGACAGTCCGTCAGTCGCATGATCCGTATGTAATAATGCCAATTTATGAACATTCTTACATTAACCTATCGTACCACCACCGCACAGCTCAGCCTTGAAAACTGTCAATCCCCCGTTCACCTCGCACGAGTACTGCAAACAACTTTTAACACGCGAGAGGACATCTTAGGCATAACTGATCCCTTTGGCAAGTTCTATGATTTGCAATACGCCAGTAACCATTTGTGTACTCTGCACAACCATAAATTCAGAGTTGTGACAACACGCGATGCCATAAACAATGTTTCTTTTGGCAGCAAGAAGAGCACTTCCAGTGATCAAGCTTTAGTATAACAAAAAAAATGCCTAGGGTGGGTGAGTGATATCATCACCTTTAGAAAGACGAAGACTGCAGGATTGGTTGTAATCATTACCATTGCAGAAGGCGAATCAGTGAGCAGTGTACCTTTTGAATATTATCTTGCTCATGGATAAGGCAAATGGTTTTAAGTTTGGAGTGACGGCTCTTTGCTATTGGAGTGCGAGATAGGTCCTTCGTGGTAGAAGTTCATCTTTGCAGCTGCGTAATATTTGTCAAAGCAGCGGAGTGCAAATAATAATGACAAAGGTCCTCCTGTGCTTGATCTCAGTTGCAAGCAAGGAATGATTCTATAGGCCCTTGACGAGCTTCTCTAAGACGGAATTTTATCCGATAAGGCATACGCTAAAAAGAAATCTCTCCTCTTCGAGAGACCAGAAGTTTATGTAAAAAGGTATTTTACTGGATAAACTATTGATCGCAGCGAATTGGTCAATGTGATCAGAACAGAAATCATCAACAAGAGGGAGGGCAAAGGGCAATCACCCCGGCATCAGTCAGATAAACCTCTCACCAACAGCCAATCCAGTGGAAAAAAGAATCGATTTGAGCAAAATCGCAATTTATTCCAGGAGATGTAGAAAGAGGGATTGATTTCAAAGTATGAAAAATAGTTCTATCTGCGCAAACTAACAAATTAAGATGATAATCTGTTTAAAATGACCCGGACTTACTGGAAAGGCGAACAAGACGAAATATAACTGGCTTTGAAGTTGAAGCAAGCCTTCGCCAAAGCCGAAAAGAGGAGCTCCTGATTCAGTGATACATAAATGCACACATACAAATTATGATAAATTCGCATTTTGAACACAAACAGGTTCAACTATTATTATAATTCTCATGTTTAAACCCAGTCTTAAACGTTGTCAGGTTCCTCAGGGGCAATCTCAAACTATTACGGTTGTTGCTCCTAAAAATAATCAGACAATGAAGAAAAATTAAAGCATGCAAACATTAATGGTACCAAGTCGATTGCTAGAAGTACCGCCACCAAGATCCAAAGATAAAACACATTTAATGACCCCTTTGCTGATACTCAGCTATAATTACCCTTTAAGTGTTCGACTCGCCCTCGAAGAAGTCGAGAAGCTAAAGCTCCAAGGAAACCGAGGAGTTGGAGCTTACTCTGAAGTTAACTGGATCTTTATCGAGCGAAGAGTTCTCTTCTGGGTCGTAGGCGATGTTCGAAGTGAAGAGACTGTATTGTAGTCATAGATTATTAGCTTATCTGTGAGTCAACTTCGAGGAAGCTGCTTGTCATCCCGCATAAAGAGTGGATATGTAGTAGCCATAGCCTGCCAAAACTACGTTTCCCTTTATTGTCTAGATCGTTTTTCACTAAAATTGAGTCATAGCGGTATGAGATATGTCATGGACTACTCTTTGATGATTCAGAGAGTACAGTTCATTGGAGAGGACCAATTGTTGATTGCCAGCGATGGGAATTGCGTGCAGCATGTGCACTTTGGTGTCGAGCAAAGAGTACGAAAAGTGGAAGTGCCTCTCTATCGTAAACTACTACCAACAACGCTTCTAAGTGGAACCGTCCGCGAGGTAGCCCAAATGCTAATGACAAAAGATCGAATTTACTTGCTGGTGAGGGAAATTAAGCAGAAGGGTTGGCTCCATAACAAAATTGACTATCTTATGGATGACTTCTCTCAACCAATCATAAAGACGACCTACATCGAAACATACCACCACGACGCATTCACTATCAGTCATCTCGGTAAAATAACCGAAGGAGAAGTGACCCGTCGAATGAAGAATCACTATAATGAATGGCCAAGTAATTTGGAGATACAATCAATATATCTGTCAGGCTTGGTAAATAGCGAACAATAACTAGGAATTGTCACGAGATGCGGATGGTTTCTTACATTACGCAATGTCGATAAGGTTTACTTTAGTAGATAGCCTGTATTTGTCCCTACCTCAGCACAGTTTGGAGATATGAAGGTTGTTGGGGAAAGAAGGCTCGATTCTAAAGGAGAGGAGAAGGAGGAGCAGAATAAACGACATGAAGTTTTTTGCTCTCTCGGCTATCAAGACCTCACTCTCACTAATAACGCACTACTTTGGGCAAGTGATAATCGTATGGATGGTGTGAGAAGTGAACAGCTCAATGGTGACCTGTGTGTTCGAGTGAATGATTCTGCTCAATGCAAGCCTTTCCGACAAAAATAGTGGGCTCTGTTTACTTTCGAGTCTTATTTTACAGTCAGGCAACTTCCACTAAGACATATACTGTTGGCCTGTTTCCATTATCATTATTTAAAATCAGAATAGCATCAAAGAATGATGAGCCAAGAAATAGCCTTCAAAAACTATCTTGAGAGTTTGGCGAAAGTCATGACTCCTGCTTTACTTCTAAAGACATTAATCGAAATATTGATCTCTCCTTAAAAAAGTATTACCGTCAATACCATTCTGTTAGAAATGATAGGTCGGTAACTCAGAGCAGAAAAAACCAAGGATTTCAGGGATTTAGAACACGAACTAAAACCAAACATCCCCCGAATATAAATTCAAATCAATGACTTAATTCTGAGCAAAGTTTGGAATGTTGTGTTTGAGCTTCAATATCGCGAAATACCCCAATTTCCTAAACCAGCCAGTCCAATCGACGCCAATGTCTACTGGCTCGCTTTGCACCAACTCTTCTATGACCTGATCCACCCTCTCTTCTCCCTCACTCCTCGCGAATTCAAATAGAATAAATTATTGATCGAAAACGTCCACCTGGCTATCCTTTCCCTTAAATCATTTCTTTAACTCAAACACAAATATGAAGAATCAGTGCGCAAGGCATGGCTGAATAAACTCGGTCGCAAGCAGGGACTTGTTTAATAAAATGAACAACTTGACATCACTGGAAGTGAAACAGATTACGCTGACATATCCTGGCTGGAAGACTCAGTTTCAGAAAGCATTAGCCGTCGAACTGTCAACGAAACGACAGTGAGACTACAAGAACAGATGAGAGGGGCAGTTCTCACCACCAGCCACTTGATTACCATCTTCTTCAGCCTCTCTGATCTTGAGATGCCTCTGCCTACCTTCAAGGAACTACTAAGTTCGACTCAGAATCAAAATATAATCAAAACCCTTCTATTGAAGAGATAGAGTTTCCATAGTTTGATTAAAATTGACGAATAATTACCTCAGCTCGGTCTGCGAAAAGATCTCAATTTTATGCGATGGGCCAACAGACAGAAAGGAGATCAAATTGCACCAGATAAAATTGATTTAAAGGAGTTATCTTCTGTAGTCACTGCAGACCACTTCGATAGCAGTCTAGAAGCATTAAAAGGCCGACTAGACCTGCATTTATAAATGATAGCCCTATACTAAGACAGACTATTGGATGAGAAGTAATCTATGCTGAAAGAGCACACCTTACGTACCTTTCACTTAAAGCAGAATAGAGGAGCTTTTTGAATAGCAGCCTGTTTCCTTAGGATGAGCAGGCTTTACTGAAAATTAAGAGATAGTTCTTAGACTCTGAACTTTCGAGAGCGCTGGAAGAAGAGAAAAGAACACTCACAAAAGCTGTACAGCAATTTGCCAAAGCCGAAATGATTAAACAGGCAGAGTATGGAAGAGTCTTGGACCGAGTCATGCTTATTATATCGGTTAAACCTTGCCTATACGTTCACCTCGAAGATGCTCTCCGAACTGCAGAGATAGGATACAAATGTCAGCAGCTCTAACAACTAAAGCCAAAATAATTAAACAAATATTCAGGCCAAATATGCAGCCAGCGCCGCGTTGTGCCTTTCGAAAGATAACTTTTTGGGCGTTTGTCATTTTCCTGATGTTGTATTATTGCCTGGAAGCATGATAATAAATTGTTGTTCCTATTATATAATTAAACCAGTATGATAATATGGATATTTTTGGATAAGATATTTCTATATTTAAATTACTATGCTGAAGAAGGCCACCTTGGGTTTGCTTGCCAAACACCTCACACCTGCTTCACAGGTAGTGGTACGTGCGGACTTCAATGTGCCCATCAAGGATGGGAAAGTTGGAGATGTCAACAGGATCAAAAGTAATCATTCTTTTACTTAGGCACCATCCCCACCCTCCATTAATTACTCAAACATAATCCTAAGTCAATTGTGTTGCTCTCTCATCTTGGTAGACCTAATGGCCAAAGAAACGCTAAGCACTCACTCAAGCCCGTTCTACAACCTCTTGAGCAAATGTTGGGCAGGCCTGTCACCTTCCTTGAAGACTGTGTCGGCGATTCAGTGGTGAATTAGGTGAACAATTCTCAAGGAAAAGTCTTCCTTTGCTAGAATGTTCGCTTCCATGCTGAGGAAGAAGGCTCAATTAAGGACAAAGATGGAAAGAAGATCAAAAGCAAGCCTGAAGCAATCGATACTTTTCGAAAAGAGCTTTCTCGTTTAGGCAACGTCTACGTGAATGATGCTTTCGGCAGTGCACATCGCGCTCACTCCAGTGTGGTTGGCATCAAGCACAAATGGCGAGTTGCAGGCTTATTAATGCAAAGATAGCTCTAATTCCTCGGTGGATTTTTGGAAAAACCACGCAAACCTGTCCTTGTGATTTTAGGTGGGTCGAAGGTGACTGACAAGATAGATCTCATTCTGAACATGCTTAACGTTGCTGACGAAATCATCATTGGAGGTGGAATGAGTAATCCTTTCCTCAGACAATTCTATGGCTTTAAACTCGGCTGCACGCAAGTTGATATGCCAGCAGATCCAAGCACTCTCCAGAGTATTATGGATAAGGCTAAAGAGCGAGGAGTTAAGATTCATCTTCCAGTGGATGGAGTCTGCGCACAAGCCTACAGTCCAACTGCTCCAACCATCATTGTCGAAAACAAGGACGTGCCTGAGGAATGGGAAATCTTCGATAAGGGCCCAAAGACAGTTGAAGAGTTCGATAAAGTCGTCCAGCGTGCCAATTCCATTTTCTGGAATGGACCTATCGGTGTCTTTGAGTTCCCTAACTTCAAGAACGGCAGTGAGGGATTACTGAGGAGCGTGGTAAAGCGTACTAAAGAAGGAGCAGTTTCAATTATCGGTGGTGGAGATACTGCCAGTCTTGTAATCAGTCGAGGTGCTGAAAAAGAGGTGACTTATGTTTCAACAGGAGGAGGTGCCACCCTTGAGTTCATGCAAGGACTCAAACTTCCCGGAGTGGAGTCTCTCAGTGATGCTACCGATATCAAGTGATCTAAAAGCAAATACATCATTATGAAACAGAGAATACAGCTTAATTAGTATTATTTTTGCGATTATGGATGATTAAGTAAATCAATCAAGGACAAAGGCCGATTCTATCATGTCAGGGGTGGGTTTAAACAAGCGGGAAGGACAGTTGTTCACTATTTATGCCTGTTTGGCAGCCAGGGCAAGTAGTTTTTTCTCTTTTATCTTTTTAACCTGCTATTTCTTCATCTTCAGCCTTGCCTCTTTCATTAGAGCCTATTATTCATGCAGCAATCTCAATTTCTTCATATCATCCGCTGACAACTTAACCTGTCTCTAGTGACACTTTTTGGTCACGCTTATTTCGCTGTGTTTATTGCGGTCTATGTCTTTTTTTAGTTCAGAGGCGATATACTTCTTTTTGCTACTCCAATACATCTTCCGAAGCTGATAGTTAGTAAATGATTTATGCAACTCTTTTGCCTTGGGCACAGAAGTTGACCTGTTGATGCTCCGCACTTGCTAATTATATTTTCTCAGTCCCACCATCTTGCGTTCACTCTATAATTCAATCAATTGCCTTCTTCGCTTTTATTCGATTTACTTCACTAGGGAGGCAGTGATCAGCTAATTGATCTTATATTTGTTTTACTTCACCTCTTACCAAACATAGGTCTAGGCTCGCACTTGATTTTAATGCGGTTTAGTCCCCTTCCTAACTCTTCTAATTTATCCCTTTTTCATCGCCTCGATGTCAATAAGCAAATTTCCCATCGGTTTGCTCTCTCTTTCGCTCTGCTAGCATCTGGTTTCATTTGCACAAACAACACAGTAATTATCACAGCAACAGCAACAACAATTTGCTGGTGAATCATCGTTGGTCACCGTCGAAGCTGACTTAAGTTTGTGACTGCGACAATATTAATGAATTCTCTTACTTCTCTGTTAAATCTGTGAAGTAAATATGGGCTCATTCATAAACTACAGATTACGAATGATGCCTAACTGGCGTTCAGCCGCACTACCCACCTGAATGACACTCGAACGAATCAACATGCGGTTATATTCACCTGGAGAGTGGAAAAAATTAAGTGGAAGCACATGATTATCTATGTCCCTTTCTGATTTTCTAGGATTGGGCTACTCAGTGATAGATCTGAGTGACGGCGATTGGCTTGCGTTACCGTTAAATTTGATTGGCTCTGCTAACGCGAACTTTACTGTTTTTTTTTGTTAGGCTTCCGTTTCCATAACTACCTAATAATAATCTATGAATAGTTTGTATTGGTGGATCAAGCCGAGCCATGCTTATCATTCCATTACTCGTACTTCTTTATATCAAGTCCAGGTGACTTCTTAACACATTTTAGGGCAGATTAGAGGTCGGACATACCCACAGGCTCGGGCTGAATCACCTATTACTTAGGACGCGGCTTGAATTTACTAGACTTTTGCACTTAGCCCACTTCTATGCCTTATAACTGAAACAACAATCGCCTCAGTGGTCGCATGGCCGCCTCTTTGCAAACAAGTCGTATATCTGACCCTGAATAGCCTTCCAATTGCTGAGCTACAGCCTAATAGTTGATATCGTTCGTTGCACGATCACTTAGTAGTTTTTCCACCATATTTTTGCGAGCTGCCTGATTAGGTAAATCTACCAATATCTCAATAATAGACGCGTTACTCTTTTTTATAATCGACGAAGCATGGCATCATCAAGATCCCACGGGATATTGCTCGCCGCTAACACGAACACCTTTTCGTTTTTCTTGAGCAAGCCCTACATTTGAATGAGAAGTTAGGTTTTCATACGACGGCTGCCTTCGTGCTAGTCTGCATGAAATTATTACTACTTCCTTGTGAGCTGCGCTGGCTCATGATGCTGTCAATCTCGTCTATAAAAATAGTGCTTGGCTGATAGAAGCGAGCTAATTCAAACAAGATACGTATGAGCTTTTAACTTTAGCCACGCCATTTCGACACCACTGAAGAAGCAGATATGTTAAAGAAAGTTGTCTTGCATTGCGTCGCCACGGCCTTTGCCAACATGGTCTAAATCAGCATGAAATACCTTGCCCGTGCCCGGAGGACCATAGAGGAGAATTCCACGCCAAGCCTAAGTAATACCCACAAAGCATTGTGGATATTTTATGGGAAGAGTGACTGCCTCCATGATCAGAGTCTTCGCATGATCGAGACCAATGATGTCCTCGAATCTCACACTCGGATTTTCCACCAAAATATCGCGTTGAAGATAGGCAGCCAGTTCTCTGTATTCAGGCACATCGGAATAATCAGGAATGCCTTTTAAGACACGAACATCCACCAAATCTTCATCCTCCTATTTCTTCTTGCCGCTCTAATTGACTGTAAGTATACAAACGCATTTCCTTGAACCTATATTTATGCTTTGGTTTCGATTGATTTTTCACTTTTCTCATTCATCGAGTCTCTCTTCTTGAAGTTGGCTGAGTCGAAAGGACCGCTACGCTTGGATGGTGGGAGTGGTGGAGTCTGCTGATCTAGTACTTTTCCATTTCCGGTATTGTTGATGGATGCATTAAGTTGTTTTTGGCGCAAAGCCATCTTTTTAAGCTGTTAGTATCCACTTTTATCCTCGATCTTCTTAACCACCCGGGGCACCTTGCCAAATCTGGCCTCGTAATATTGTTCGTAGTCGAGGAATATCATGAAAAGATCGATATTGTCGGCTGTATCCCATTTTTATAGAGTGATCTGCGACTACTGCTCGAGTTTGGTGACTGAATCTAGACAACCAAGCGTCAACAAATACTTTTCAATTAGTATTATAAGATTGCGCTTGCGCTATGTATTGCGTTTCTCCTCGCTCATCCTGGATTAGGTTTCTACATAGTATTGCTTCTACCTGCCTTCATTTTGGTTAGGCTCATTGCGACTATTATTATTATAACTAATCTGTTTAAATTGGGCACAATGAGAATAACCAAAGACTAAAAGACCAACCCTCCCACCACAAACATAAAGTCCTAAAATAAACCTAATATAAAGGTCAAATTGTTGATTTCCGTCAATAATAGTGGCGAGATCTTCAATCAAATTTCCTTAAATCATATAGCTAATAATTGATGAAATGATGTCAAACAATAATTCAGGATATTAAATCATTACTGATCTTCATTCATTGAACCAGCGGATACTTTTTAAAAATATTGATATTTTTTGGCTACCTGCTTTTCTTGGTTTTTTATGATTGCCTTTTGCACTGCTCATTTTTTATTTATTTGATGTAGTCACTTTTCTTGTTGGCTGGGATGATGTCACTCCTATTTTCACAAAATATGGTTGCTTTTTAGTATTTTTTGTAGAGTATCTTTGCTGTCTCTGAGTCTTTTGGAGTGACTTTAGATGTAAAATACTGTTTATGCTACTAATTGGCATGGCGACAGGTGAAAGAACCACTGGGGAATATTTTTAACGGGTCAGGATAAACAATTTTATTAGAAGACCCTTTAAAGGACTGCATGTTGGTGATCAAATTCTCTTTATTTTTGAAGATAGATCGTTTCTTTATCTGCATGACAGGCAAAAATCGGTTTTCCTTGAATGTTTTGTTTATAATTTCAGATTTCATCTCCACGATGGACAGCAAACTACTTTTCCTTTTATTGAGAATGGGCAAGGATATTCTTTACTATTCTTATTAAATGTTCATGGTTTAATCTTTTTAGAAGTGGACGGGCTTAAAATTATCCCTCCATTCTTCATTTTTATTGTCGCATGACTATGGATCTTCCATCCTTTTTGTTTTCTTACTGTCGTCAAAAGTGACAACGAAGTTACTCTCAAATTCCTCGAAGAATTGCTCTGTCTGTATCGTCTATTGCTATTAGAGTTTAAATCTGTTTTGTTAAGAGAGCATATTCGTCAAATCGACGGGAGTGAGAGTAAGTCCATCTTCTACCTAAGCACTTTTTTTTTAGTTGGTACAGGAAAACTCAAAGAGGATTTGACTAAAATCTGTCTTAATTAATAAGAAGTTACGTTGCGACCGTCTTCGAACTGAAAACAAACAGAAGGAGTATTTTATACTGTCTGCATCTTCGAATATTATTATTATCAACGGCAGCATAACAACTTAAAAGCAAATTCAAAATATTCGAGCATATTATAATTCAGATTGAGTATCACTGAGATGGAGATTACTGATTTCGAATATATAGTCAATATTCTAATATTGCTTAGATGATGTTGCCGTGATGCAGCAGAGGATTTGAAGATAAAAGTTGTTCCCTCCACGCCTAAATAATTTGGACGTCAATCAATTAGTATTTTGGCATCAGAGTTGAATGATGGAATATTTATTGATTTAATTATTAATTATCAATTATTTGTTGTCCATAAATGGCTCACGTTGAAGTCAGCAAACTCTCCCCCCAGGAGTTGGCCTAACTTTCCTGCACATACGCAGCCTTGATTCTTCATGACGATGGTCAAGATATCACTGGTATTTTTATTGTCATTCAGGAGAGAAGATCGGAAAGCTCGTGACTGCCGCTGGAGTCAAGATTGAATCCTACTGGCCCAAGCTATTCGCCAAGGCTTTAGTTGGAAAGGACATCTCTTCCTTTTTTAACTTCGGTGGGCAAGTATCTAGCGCTGCGTCGGCCGTAACTGCGCCCGCCGTAACCGCTCCTGTCGCCGAGAAGAAGGAAGACAAGAAGGCTGATGATAAGAAAGGAAAGTAGAAAAAGTAATAAAAGAAGAAAGAAGCACCACCCCCTCCACCAGAAGAGGAAGACGGCGGTATGGGCGATCTTTTCGGATGATTGTAGCAACTCAGATAAATAGCCTTCAATTTCAATACTATCAAACAAAATTAATTATACGCTTGTTATCTTGACTTATCACTTGTTGCTTGCTCATCTTTATAATTATCATGATTATTTTTATACTAATAGTACTTGAGTTGTTAGTAAACTCTCAAACCTGTGATATCACTCTACCCACTCATTTACACTCAGTACCGAAGGAGATTCGCTTTTACTTTGATTCGGAAAGTAATGATGAGATGGAAATATGCTTTGAGTTTTTTTACGAATAGACTAATGAAAATTTTATGGTGAGGCTCGATTATCTTCCCTATGTGTGTCTTCAAGCCGATAACGATATTCCCCTAAATTGGAGTGACTACTCATACCAAGGCCAAGTAAAAATAAAAAGAACCTGCAACTCTTTACATAAAAATAAATCTCACGATGATCAGACTTATAGTCTTATTTACGAAGTAAGACCAGCCTATAAAATTGGAGAACTATTTTTGCATAAACCTATCATATAGGTCTATATTCCCTTGGTTGTCATTTTGCTGTTATTTGCCTTTTTGGTTTAGCCATTTGTCTTCAAAGGACTTGACTTGCAGTAAAAATAAGAATGATTCTATTTACTTATTTTTAATGGATTGAGGATTAACAGTTTATCAAATTTTGCTGTTATTTAAAGCAATGATCTGTGAGCAGAAAAGTTTTGAGATTTTACTCAATAATTTTAAGTTGTTAATATTTTTTAGTCGAGTAATGCTGCCATTTGCTTTTTTATAAAGTAAAATTATCCTTTAAATATCTCGCTGGCACATTACCTCTTTTCCCAATAATTTAATTACTCTTCTTTTTGTTTTTTCTCTATTTAGATTTAGATAAGATGCTTAGTATCGTTCTTAAAGTAATGAGAGGATCGTCCGGGAAGTTTAATTTATCAAATAATTGCCTCTTCTTGATATTCAAGCAGTAACTGAAGTTTTTCTCTGGAATTAAAAATGCATTTCATCAAGGTTCATCATCTTATCCTTAAAACTAGTTGAATAATATTATAACGACGAGCTATCAATAATTAATGATGAGAAAATGGTCCAATCAATAAAGTATAGTTTTACCGTTTTTGGCAATAACATAGATATTTAAATTTATAATATCAGTTTAGACCTAGAATTATCCCCCAATCAATATCGATTTATTTCTGAAAGATATTTCCATGTTTGATGTTGTTTCTCGTTCTATTGTAGAATCCCTTCAATAGTAAAATTTAACTTCACTTGGCCGTAAATTTTACAAAAACGGCATCTGCTGGATGTCTACTTATTCTAAAAACAACCAATGAATTCGTATTCTTCCAGAATGATGCTACCCATAATTTTAAAAAATAGTGGTTTAAATTCACCCACCAAATCAAAGCAAATAATTATATTACATCCAAGTCAATGAACACTTCCCCCACTCATTAAATGAAAGGTAACCAATACCCCTTCGGTTAATTGGACATCTCCCAACTCGAAGCCAAAAAAGGACTCATCAAGAAGAGGTACTACTACAAGAATTCCGCCTAGTATGCAAGACTCAAAGAGAAAATTGATAAACTCAAAACCATCTCCCATAAAAATACCATCAACCTTAGAAGTGCTGATGATCAGGGCAACGGTTATATCGACCTGTTTTACGCATACGTGCCCGTTCCACTCGAAGAGTCATTCAATTAGAACCCAAACCAAACAGTTAAGGCGTTACATAAACAGTTCATCGAACTGGCCATTTATCTCGCCAAAAACTACATTCTGACATCATTCAACTCTTCTCGCTGCGGAGTCATTATCACATAAAATCGGTCTCAGATCAAATACTATCTTCCTCTCAACGAAATTATCATATCATCCAATATGAGCATGCTTTAAAGATCAGTTCAACTCTTCAACTTGCAATCTATGCACTATCTAGATACTCTCTCTCAAAACGCAATGAACATCACTTTAGAAAATTCGTCACAGTGTTCCTTCAGAAATAGGAGCAGACTGTTTCCTTAATCCACTAAACCCCGCAAAGACAGTCATCCCACGTCTCTCTTTTACAACGTCAACCGTAAATACTCGACTAATCCCTCAATCAGCCCTCAGATGAGAAAACTCTCCAATTTGAGCAAAGAGTTATCTTAATTCTCAGAGATGCACAAAAAAAGAGCAAAACAGTCGACAAGAATATCAGTGAGCAATTCTACTGTCTTTAATAATTTTACATCTCTTGGTTCTGAGACATGTCTACGATTGAGGCGATGCGTTTCTGATAACAAAGAGATAAATGAGAAGGTATTTAAGATAAAAGAGAGAAGCTTCGCAGCTTTAAAATCCCTGAGAGAATACAAGGAGAAGATGATGAAGCAAAGCAGCCTTGTTGAGCTGTTGAAACAGATCAAACTCTGACAATATGCATTGATCTACTATATACATTATTCTATTTTTATGGTTCAATATAAATTAATTCAATAATCTCAAAGGATATTCCCATGAATGTATCTTATAAGAATACGACGATTCGCTATTTATCCTAGCTTGCCTATTATTTATTGGTTAATTTTAAAACTCTTCCTTTCTAAAACAATTTTCCAAATAAGATCGAATTTAAAATCAGTCAAATATAGGAGATGTGGATTGAGGATGCGGATGAGCAGCATAAAATCGAAGAAAATATAAAATACAAATACAAGGAGATATTTTAGATTAATTTAAAGAATTCTGAACCAATAATAATTATTTATCATGAATTATCTTAGTATTTATAGCAATATAGAAGATCAACATTCTATATCATAAAACTACTGTTTTACCAGCATTATCACTCCGATTCCTATCATAACAAGTCCGATATAATCTAAAGTTCCAGTGTATACCGAAGTACCGACCATCAACAATCCAGAAAGCACTCCCATCACCACGGATACTCTTGCTGCTTGCATCAGTCTAATCGTTGCCGTCAATGTGAAGAGCATAAAGAATCCGCATACGATCATGATAATCCACTGGAGCAAATTGGGAATAATCATCGTTGAAGCAGGAAAGAAAATGGGTAGGGCGATACTGCAGAGGAAAGCGAATTGATGTGCAATAGCAAAGTAGTTGGAAGATTTGAGCTTATAAATTTATGAGTTGATGTATCCAAAGAGCAGTCCTGGAATAAACTAAACCACCTTACTCATGGTCATAGTATAATTTTTTTACATGAGAAGCGAGCCTACAATAATAATTCCAAAGTATACTCCGAGAATTCCCATTTTGCTGCCTCGGGTTTGTTACCAAAAGATGGCGAAAAGGATACCTCCTGAACCATTCCATCCAAAATATATGCTCGAGAGGATACTCGCCACTGAGAGGACGCATAGGATCTTTAATTTATGGTCGAAAGCTTCAACAGGTAAATAGGGCATGAGTTCATATTTTCGAATTATGGTTGTGTAATTGAAGATGAAAGCAATAAGCATAGTTACAAAGGAGTATTGGAGCAGAGGGATCTCAAAGGTTTGGGCGAGTCGAATGTGTACTATTATCATCACTGGCACGAGGATGATCAACACCAGATTTGACAGGGTAATTTTGGGTTCTGCTCCAAATTCTTTATAGGCGAAGTCCTGCCAATCTAGATTGGCGATGGAGGCGATGGGCACTTTCTGCGAAGAGGGCGTTTCAATAGATTATTCAGTTACTAACTTCCTCTGAAGTTCTTTTTATGGAGGGTTCATTTAAATATTATCAACTTTTCTGGGGGAAATCAATATTTCTAATAGCATGCATTAGAGCCATTTATAAGGAGGACAAAGCGGGTTTATTCGCAATCCATCCATAATAATTCACACCCAATTCTCAATCAAATCCAATCGATCATGAGTTGAATTTTGAATAATTTCTAAACTATGCATTAATGATTCGCAGTTAATAGATCACTTTAAATTGTCAACTCTCCTGAATTTGGGATTTAAAGGATGATGTTCTGAATGTTTTTTCTTTTTCTGGGTTATTCTACAATAAAATAGAGATATTGTTCTATTTAATTGCAGAAGAAATGAAAAATCATTCCACAATAACAAAGAGACAACTCAGACGCAGCTCCACCACTCATTTGTCAGGCTCACAGAAAATTCCTTTTAGGACTTTGCTAAAACGCAGAAATTGTACTATAGGCACGGCACAGTTGTATGAGGACTCATCTTTTCAAAGATAACTTTCGCACTCCAAAGCGGTCAGTCAATCGCATATCTCTTAAACAAACCGTAAAAGCACTCCAGCTCCAGCACTGAACATAAAATAATATACAAAACAGATGAAATCTAAACAAGAGTAGAAGCCTTTACTCCGATGCGACAGTAGTAAAAGATAAGTGGAGATGTAGGACGATAAGTTGTCAACTAGATCTGGCAAATCAACGTTCTTTACCAATGAAATGGCTAAATCCATAGTGATAAAATAAAAAAGATAGAGACTTACGATAGAAGAAATATAAAAAAAGATAGAATAACTTATCGGAGCTAATTTTGTTAAATTCAAGAAGCAAAGGACTCAGATAGGATTGTCCAAGTGGCTTTAAATCAGTCTCGAGACCAATCTATAAAAATAACTCGAAAATATTATCTAAAATCTTAACTTGCTCCGACAGGAAATGAAAGAAGGAGAGGAGGAAAGACTGGAAACTCTCAATAGGAAGATCCAAATACTCGAGAGCATGCTCGCAAGTGAAGCGACCTAATCGTAGATACTTAAAAGCCAATATTTTGGATGGATCAATCAGAGGAGCAATACAACTTCTTTTATTAATAAGAAGTTACTTGCCACGAATAAAAAAATAAATGGAGATGGCAAACTTCAAATCAGCAAGTAAATTCTATCGTCGTAAAACCGATCGGCAAATTCATTCTTGGATTTCGCTTCAACCAGTATTTTAATATTTTATTCAGGCAAAATATCCTATAAAAAGCCGTCCAAAGATTACTATTTTCAGCATAAGAAAAGCAAGCATGAGTATACGCATAATCATCAACCAATGTGCCGGTCAAGCTACTCGGCCCAATATCTAAATTATGGATCTATTCCAACTTATAGTTATAAGCCTGATTAAACCAAATAATATCCTGATGCATCAATAGCGATTAAAGCTAGTACTTATCAGCAAGAGTATAAGTAAAAGCTAGGCCTAACAAACAACATCAATTTTAAAGAATTGGACTGCTACCGTGACAAATTTAAGTAAGCAAAATTTTATGCAGAAACACAAACATTTCGTTTATGAACAGCAGCAAAAAATAATATTATGAGAAGTTAACTAAAAATTTGAAGAAAAAGACCAACTAGAAGGCAAAAAAATAGAACTAAAAATAGATAGCCAACTAAAAAAATAAAAAGGTTGCCGCTGAAACCACTTATAGTCTTATCAATTTGTCGACATGCGGAAGCTTCTATAAGAGTTAGCACCACAAACAGTTTATCTGGCATAACACCAGAACATCGTAGACTTAGCATGAGGACGCTCTCCTGAAATCAGAAATCAAGGACAAACAACTTTTAAAATTAAAGGCCAACTATAAAGCATTGGCCATCAGAAGCTGATCAACTTGTTATATAATAATTTGTTATTGGTATTAATTTATTTATCACACGAATTTCAAATTTTCAAATTTTTTATTATATTTTAAAGAATTAGACTAGAATTTATTTAACTTTTATAATAGACTTAATTAATACTACATATATCTTTATCAATTCATCGACTTGCCGCAGCTTCTTTTAGACCTAGCCTAGCACCATAAGCATTTTATTTGCGATAATATCAGAACTATTTAGCACTAAAACGCTCTTTTGAAATTAGAAAACTATAAAGTATTTGCCATTAGATGTTGATCAGCTTTTTATATAATAATCTGCTATTTTATCTTGTCAATTTCCAATTTCACAAATCTTAGTTATTAACTCCATCATCATTCTACAATTTAATTATATTATCTTCACTTAGGCTCAATGCAATAAACAATCAACTTAAGATTTGCACCTTGTCTCCCACTCCATTTAAACATACACCGTAATAGAGATCGTCCCAATCCTTCTCATCGAGTATTTTTAACAACAACTCGTGAGGTTTATTATCTCCCTTTTTTTTTACCACTATCTTACTCTGGTTCTTCTCCACTTCAATACTCAACTCATCATTCGCTTTAAATAAAAAGTTGGTCTTTGTATTGTTGACTGCTTGGTCATTGTGCGCGAAGACGAAGCCGTTGGATGAAAAAAAGTACGCTCCATGCATTATGCTAGATTCTAAGTATACTCTAATTTACTTTCAAATTTATAGGCTTTCTGAGTTATATGAGGTCTTAAACAAAGACCAATTTGGAGAGAACTGGCTGCCGATAACGCCCCAATTTTCAATTTTATTGCATTTTTACAATCAACTATCTTCTCATTTAAAAGAATTATTTTTCCATTTTTTTCATCCTTCAGTTTAGCTATCTTGTTCTCATTAGAAAGTATGATTGACTACCTAAATCCTCATTATTTTACGTTTTAAACTGCGGTGAAAATGTCAGGGCTGCCTGCTTGACAGCATCTCCGGCTGTTGCTGGTCTATTTTTGGTGTCTTTGATTTGATATTATGGTTTTACTTTAAAAATATCTTCAATTATATTGATGGTCTCTCTTTACCAAATCATCATGTTGGTCTTAAATGAATTCGCGTTGAGATTGTAAGCATTAAACTGATTTTCAGCTTCATTTGCTATCACAAATTCATCTTAATATAAGCACACGTACTTTTCTCGAATTTTATAAGGCACAGCAGTTTCATCATACTCAATCTTATATCGCAAGCCATCTCCTTTTCCTTTTCCTCTCCGAAGTAGCTCTTAATCTACAGCATACTCTTTTGAATTAAAGTTTATTTTTCATACTAATTGCTTATCTTTTATCTAACCTTTTCGTATTAGGACATAATCTATTACTCAATCTTTCTTATTCTTTAGGAGATCTCGCCAATCTGAATCCTTAAGGTCGATAGAATCTATAAATGAGATTATTCTAGTTTTTACATTAGATTATGCTAGCTCGAATTTTTAAGTGGTTGGTCTTCTGCCATCTTCGACGCGTGAGTTGCTTATGACTTTTTTAGAGTTTACTCAAGTTTAATTAAGAATGATTTTACAGATTGCACATTATGACCAGTGTGGTCGGTAGTCGCTTTGCATAGTACACAAATCAGTCCTCGATTTTTGCACCCTGGCGTCAAACAAACATAATTTAGCGATTCCTTCGAGTGTTATTTCTTCTTTTCGCACTTGGGATAGTTCATTTTATCTGAAAAGGAAATTACAGAGCTCTGTCTATTGTTGTTTTATTTCATTTGTTTTATAAATTATCCTCTTAATTTGAAATAAATACAATCCATCATCAGCATAAGGCATACATTCGCACTTCAAAAAGATCCTTGGGCCAGTCATTCTGCATTGACTCCTTCGTTATTGTCAGGTCTGCTTTATCAAATAGATCTTTAAATAATTCATATGATCGGGTGACGCTGCAATCGTCCTTGTCAACTATGAAACCATATTTGCAATGGTTTTATTTGATGATAATATACCCATTCTAATTCAAAGACTTTTTGGCTCGCTTTAAAAATTTAACTGCGTCTTAGTCGTTCAGGTGAGAAAATACCCATTGAATCCAAATGCAATCATATTTTTCCTCAAACTAAAATTATTGGAGACCCTTCGCATAGTAATGTCTAACGTTCTTCTTTTACTTGAGAATATCCTTTGCTTTCTCAATGAAATTTTAGCATTGGTCAATCAAGTCAATCTAAATCAAAGAATATGTACGTTTTTAAAAGTTTGACAGAGTAGTTATTTAGAGATTCTTCCAATACCGGCTCCACAATCTAATACTGAGTCTCTTTTGAATTTGGGATTTAGCTTGACGATTGTGAGGATAAAAGATAATGAGTATTTGATATCAATTCCACTGAGATTTCCATACCCTCCAAGTACTCCATTATAGGACAATTCTGATTTCTTGATAATAAACAGCATACAGACCAATATTAGTTGGCTTTTTTATACCAATTTTCCTCTGATCCAACTCTATCAACAACTGTGTTGTTCGATTATTTATTATGTAGTTAGACCTCCCACATTTAGTTGATATTGGAATAACTAAATTAAGGGGGTGCTACCTTGAGCCTTTACAGTCTTGCCCTGACATATTAAAATATAGTCCTTAATAATTACAAGTCGATAAATAAGGAAATAATAAATAAAGTCAGATATATTTTAAGTTTAGAAGGAATCGAGCTATATTTGATAAATGAATGATCCTTTTTGCTACTGTATCAAGGCAATAGATATTATCAATGGAAGATAGAAAAATCAATCAATTTCATAGTATTTTCATTATCTATCTTGGATGAGGGCGCTCATTTGGGTCTAAACTAAGCATTTCCACCAAGATAACCTTAAGTTTTTAATCCACGTTGCACAAGAGATAACTGTATCTGATAAGAATTTATTTTTGTAAATTAATTAACTCCCCGATTTCGCACCCCTCTCCTGCCAAAATACCTCCATTGAGGAGTTATAAGATCAGTATTCCAATCGCCCAAACATCAATCTTCCATCCTTAGTTTAATGAGGCAATATATTATAGACTCTCTCGATCAAATGGCTATTTTGCTTCAAATCTAAATGCTTGACACTTTACCTCATAAAATTTAAGATTTAAGGAGGAGTTCGATAAAACATTGGCATTGATAAAAACGCCTCTTTTTTGTTGATTTGAAAAGAGTGAGAGAGATCGCCTATTTTAATATTTTGCTAAAATTTTAGATTTCCCTTATATATGGGAAAATAAAGGCATTAAAGACTGATGTTGCCGTGCGTATATCCATTGTGGCTGGTGATAAAGACAGCATGAACAACTTGCCTGAAAAGGCAAAGCAGCAAATCGTTATTATTTTTAAACTGATTGAGAAACAAATAGTACCTATCCTAAATGAAAAGAATGTTACATCGATCCACGAAGGGTGGAAATAATTTTCAGTTACAATAACCCATTCCTTTTGCGATTTGCTTACTCTATCTATCTTTAAGAAGATATTCTGCTACCTTTATTGGATGATGTTACTCAAACTGTTAGTTATCTTCATTTGAGTATCATACTACTTCTTTGTACTAATACTTTTTGTTTTTATCAGCACTGATTTAATTTACTTCTTTCCTCTCTTTACTTGATAGAATTGCTACTCTTTTGTTTCATAAAATTTACGAAGAATGTGAATTGACTCATGAGGTTGGACGTCGTCGGGGGGATATACTAATCTTTTTTTTAAAGAACCCATCATCTTACGTATGCAGTAGTGATCGTTCTCACTATAATCTGTCTTCTGCCGAATATTTTTACTGTGATTGATGCTCATTGCTCGCTTGAATAAATTTTTGGGAGTACTTTCCCTCAATCGTGATTGATTGATCGCTGAATATTGACTTTGGAAATGGTGAGCTGAACTTTTCTTTTTGGTCTGTTTGATCTGTGATTTTTCGTATGATTTTTAATATTGAGTCAGTAGAGGACTATTCCTCATACGGTTTTCCTTTCCATAACACGATTATCCTAGATTGGGATCGTTGGTTTCGAGAGTACAGATGGTCTTGAGTCTATTTTTCCGAGCTCTCTCTTTATTCTTATTATTGAGAATATCCATTCCTACTATGTTTTAAGGAGTTAACCGATATTCAATTATAATTATAAAAATATAGATCACTGCAATTGATTATTTTTCGATATTTTTATCAAAGCCAACTGCTTCTTTTATTTATTTAACATCCCTTTTCCCTTCTTTTTGAGCGAGCAATTTAAAATAAATATTCTTACTATTTATATTAGGAAGAATTGAGAAATTAATCAACTATCATAAGACCACTATTCATTATTTTCCTTCAGCTCATTTTATAATCAACTCATAATTATAGATTTCTGAAGACCAATAAAATGCTTTTCAAAAAAATTATAAAAACATTCGCGCAAAACACCCTTCGACCTCTCACAGCTTATAAATATTTGCGGTCCATATCTGAAACTGCACTATTATTCAGACCCCAAAAGAAGAGGGATCTAACAACAACTGAAAATCTTGCTGATCGAGTTGTGCAAGCCTTCTTCGATTCGTCCAATATCAACATAAAAGTAACGTAATCAGAATAGAGATTGGCCGACATTAAATAATTTTCAACTCCTTCTCACAGCTACTATCAAATATGCCTACCCTTTTAAAAGAATGAAGCAATGAGACAAAAAATGGTTCAATTTGCTCATGGCTATATCAGAATTGGACGCATCTTCGAACTCATGGATTATATTGCCACTAATGTGGCCTACAGATATTGCACTCCCGACAGTTAGAAGGATTTGGGCATGGATAAACTTAATTTCAGTATAATGTCGGCTGCTATTGATTCAATCGAATTATACTACCCCATATCGATATAAATAGACTGTTAACTCTCAGGATATGTATCTTTTGTTGGTAAAAGTTCAATGGAAGTTCATATAGATGTGCTGCAAACAATCGACGGACAGTAAAGACTCGCATGTTCCGCCAATTTTGTAATGGTAGCTAGAAATAAATCAACAGGCAAAGCACACATAGTTCCTGCTTTAACTTTTTAGTCAGAGAAAGATATCTTTAGAATTATTAACGAACTGGGCAATCATCGACAGTCTAGTCGTAAAAAATAATCAATGAGGGGACTGTAAATATCTCCTCCAACTTACTAAGAGTCAGTTGCCATTCATAACTTAAAGCAGCTCATTAAAACAGATCCGAAAAATTATCATCCCATCGCCTCCACAATCATGAAGAATACTATGTTGATGCATATCCAAGACAAAAATTTAAGCGGAAAAGTCTTTGGAGGCCTTATTCTGAGAGCAGGATACGAGTTGGGCTGGCTATGCGCCTCTCGCTTTTTGAAGACAGGATTTCCTGTCTTAACTCATGTTGATGATGTACAGTTTCTTGCGCCTGTTGAAATTGGAACTTATCTTTAGCTGGAGGCTAAAATCGGATATGTGACAGATAAATTCATTCATGTAATTATTACTTGCGTCAACTGGCAAATTTCTGGCAAAAATATACTGACGAACGTGTTGAGGGTAACTTTTGAGCATGGTTTTTCAGGTAAATAGCTGCCAAAAGTGTTTCCTGTAACAGTGAACGAAAGTTATATATACATTTAGTCTTTGAGAAGAGTGTAAAGAATGACTCCCTTTGATATTTGATGGATAATTAATTTAATGAGTTGCTGTTTTTTAAATATTAAATATGAATTATCTTTGCATCCACTTATCTGGATGATTTTTTTTGGTGCTTAGTTAATTATAGTGGATTCATTACTAAGATATCAGGCTTAGCGAATGGCCTGACAGTATTATAAATATTAATGTCGATAAAAACAATTGATAAAAACAATTATGCCTTATCCACTAATATTGATAATTAACTAACGTAACCAAAAAGAATTACCATCAGTTTATCATAACAACATATCAACCATTTTTAATTCTTTAAAAAAACATTGCCCAATAGAGAAGGCATTGCAAGTGATCTTGCTGGCAAATAAAGGGAAGTCAAATAATTGCAAAAGGTTAACTCTCAGCTTATGTTTGCTAAAATAAAGTCAAATTATTATTAACCTCGATCAGGAAAAGCATAAATTCAGCAGACTGCATAATCGTTCACTTGTAAAATTCCTTTGTCAAAAATCAATTAAAATTCCTCAAGCGAATCTAGTAAGAAAAAAGACTCTAAGAATGCGATAGCATTTGTCAATAAAATTAATATTTTTTTGAAAAACCAATTAAAGGATATTTTTAAAGCAATGAGGGATGTTCAGTTGGTAAACATTCTTTAAAGCAAAAAGAATAATCAATTTATTATTGAAAAGGTAGAAACAATCAACCCGCATTCAAAAAAGAAGTTGTATAAAATATATCATCGAGGGTAATTATAAATCTTAAGGAAAGAGAAGTTGATTGAGGCTGCACATAAAATTAAGGGATGGATTTAGTTTAAATTGCTTATCATCATGAGTATCACCTTTAAAGAGGTGTGCCAATATTTGAAATAAAGAATGACATAATCTTTACTTTTTTCAGAATCTCCCAAAAGCGATGCTCCTCTTTCGAATTTTTCTCTCTCTGACTATGGAAATGAGTCTCGGTCTCTGTCTTTATAAAAAAAGTATGGCAGCAACTTCAATGAAAGTTTAGTGTATACCCTCGACTATAATTTGTAAGTATCTCCTAAATAATAAGTCTAAACTTCCCCTGAAAAATCAATCAATGAAGAAAAACATAGCTATACAAATTTAAGAATTAGAGAGGGTGTTGATGATACTCAATCAGTAGTTTAACTTCTCAAACCAATTAGTAAAATGTCTTCACTTTAATCGAAAATGAAGGGATAAACAAGTTATCCAGCATTGACCATAAGGAAACCAATTCATGACTTAAATTTTAAATAAAGGAGATATTTACTTGTCAGAACAAATATTTACGAATTGCCAGTGTTATCTGACATCGAATTTAATTTTGAAAACAAAAGCATGGCTAAAATGAATGCAAAAGCAGATATCTTGGTCTCTAATGCTCCTGAAAGCAATTTAGGTAGTTTAGATATGTTGATGAAAGATTTGCAAGCAACTAACTATTTATTTCAGCCCTGTGATAAATCTTCCAATGATAAATTCGACAATTCGCCTAAATATCGATGTTTAAAAAGAAAATCCGCAATAATAAGAATTTAAGAAAGCCAAGTCAACGAATATAATGCTGACTTAGGATTGCACTTTAATAGAATCAAGGGAAAAGACATTAGTTTTAATCAATAAATTTAACAACCGATGATTAATTCGCCAAAGATAAATACGATCCTTTCCAGTCCCAGGAATATCGATCAACATATAAAGTTCAAACTCGATAGGAGTCCTATTGATACCAAACCATATTATGCAATACCTCAGCCATCTCTATTATCCCCGACAGATGGGCGAAAAAAAGAGTTGCAAAGCTAACAAATTCTTTCGCAACAATGCAGGCTGCCCTTCTAAAATAATAATTCTCATCAAATTAAATATCATATCCTATCATTAGAACAAAAGGATTTAAAAACCGCCAACAAGCAACATAATATTTCGAGAGAGAATCTCTCTATGCATAATCGATTTGAGATGGCTTAAAGATAACCTGTGACTAGAACGCCATAAAATAACAGATGTTCTCTTTTCAGAAATATTTAAGTCTATCAACAAAATCCATCAATTCGGATATAACAACTATCAATAAAACCATTGTATTATTCTCCTGAACCTTCAAAACAGATATATTCATACAGATCTCCATAAATTCAAAAATCACATTCTCCAAGCCTGAAGCCAAAGCAATATTTAGATCAGTAGTAGTTGGGAAAACACCAACTCAACCAATTTTCGTTCAATAATATAAACTTTAATAACAACTATTACGCAACAGCAACTGCAAACACAATCAAATCACCAACATTCCCTAAAACGGATTTTCATTGGTTTCGATAGCAATACGGCTAGAGAGGAATAAAAATATTGGAGAAGCCTCTAATAATTTCCGGCCAATCAACAAAGAGAATCAATAACCGTGTTGACTATTCTTCCTCATTCAATGGAAAAGAGAAATCCCCTTCTATGAATGGAGAGGATAAAAATCAAATGAGACAGCGAAGTTCGAAGTCAAAGTTAACAGTGACATTAAAGCAAAATAAATGATTATTTGATATTTTTCAATAACAATCTCAATTTACTTGATCTTCTTTAGTTCATATTGATTCTTATTTGTTTAAAATCAGTCATTTAACTTGGATCATATATCAAACTGACAAATAGCAAACCAATTCACCGCCATTAATCACACTGTTATCCTCGTTGAAAGCTGATCATTTTTTAAAATAATAGGCACTTATGTAGTTGATTCAAAAATCAAATTTATTGTTTTTAATTTATCTATATTCGGATTTAATGGCTTTTTTTGAAAGCGGCAAGCGTGGCGAAATCAGTGAGCTTCATGACGCCTTGAACTCCAAAAACTTTGAGGACAAAAAGATGGCTTTAAAAAAGGTGATCGCTCAGATGACTTTGGGAAAAGACCTATCTCCATTGTTCCAGTCCGTTTTAAAATGCCTCGAATATACTGAACTGGACATCAAAAAACTGGTCTATCTTTATATAATCAACTACTCCAGGAACAAACCCGATGATGCCATTATGACCATCTCCTCTTTTAGAAAAGATGCCGCCAATAAGACCAATCCTATCATCAGAGCTCTAGCAGTAAGGACTATGAGTTCCCTAAGAGTACCCAAACTAAACTAATATTTGGTCCAGCCTCTAAAGGCAGCCCTCAATGATGAAGATCCTTATGTTAGAAAAACAGCAGTTCTTAGTATTCCTAAAGTTTATGAAATCGCTCCAAACGATGAAGCGTCTGAAAACTTGGTTCAACTTTTATAAAAGTTGGTCGTTAAATAATCAAATGGATTAGTTCTGGCCAATGCTATAGCTTCCTTAGAGGAAATCAGTATCATTTCGGGGAAACAACACATCAAAGTGGACGAACAACTCTTAAGCCGCATATTGGTGGCAATTAACGAGTGTATGGAGTGGGCACAGGTCTTTATTCTCGATTTCCTGTCGAAGTACTCCCCTAAAGATTAAAAAGAAGCTGAAATGTACATATTTTAATATGAAGGATTATTGATAGAGTCATTCCTCGATTGAGTCACATCAACCCCTCTGTTGTCTTCGGATCGATTCGCCTCATCGTTCGCTACCTCGATTTCCTCTCGAACTAGGACCTAATAAAAAATCTGATAAAGAAGCTTGCTCCTTCGATAGTTTCAGTAGTATCCTTCACCCCAATATAAACCCAATGGGTGGTTCTGAAAAACATTCAATACATCATCTAGAAGCGTCCCTTGATTCTCTAGAACGAAATAAAATGCTTCTTCTGCAAGTTTTCTGATCCCTACTACGTGAAAAATGAAAAGATTTAAATTTTAACAAGAATCATAAACTTTAAGAACTACTAATCTGTCCTCGATGAATTGAAGGAGTACATCAATGAATTGGACTCGGAATTTGTCAAGAAATGCATTAAAGCCGTGGGTAAAATTGCGATTCGCTATGAGAAATCAGTCTAAAAATGTATGAGCATCTTGGCTAAGTGTATAAAGGAGGTAAAAGACGCTGCTGAACATGCTGATCAAGTGGTAAACGAGTTGCTTATCGTATTTTCTCTTCTATTTAGACCATGCAAAATATTCTCAGGAAGTATCCCTCAAAATATAACTTTGATGGAATGTTTTTAGATCTTGTATCTCTCTTAGATCATGCTACTGATAGTTAATCTAAATAAGCTAGCGTCTGGATATTAGCTGAATATGCAGAATAGATCTACAATGTGTCAATGGCTACCTTCAAGAAATGGATTACTAACTTCGTAACTGAAGATAGAAAGGTCCAACTCTAAATTCTTAGCTCCGCTGTTAAAGTATACCTTAAATATCCTGATGAATTCTAAGATTTGATCAGTGATTTACTTACTGTTGCCACTGAATAGGTGAGCAATCCCGATGTGAGAGATAGAGCCTTTTTATATTGGAGAATGCTATCCACTGATCCTGAAAGAACAAAAAACGTTGTCTTTGGATATAGACCTCAGGCTAAAGATAATGACAAACTTGTTGATCAAAGATTCCTCTCTGAAATGATGAAATCCATGGGTTATGCTTCTTCACTTTTCGAGAAAAGGCCCGAATAACTTTTCCAACGATCGTTGGCTTAGCGCCAAGTAATAAATTAATAATTTAGGGTATTCGCATTGAAGTCTAAGAAGAAGAACCTGCACAGCAAGCTCAAACAGTCCCCCCTCCAGCACAAACCAAACCAACCACCGGTGAAGTTTCCCCACCCCACCAGACATCGCCATCCAAACCTGTCCAAGTTGAGGCTCCCGTCGTTTCTAAGCCAAAGTAGTAAAACCTCCTTGATCTTATCTGATACTTGGCAAGCATAATTTCATATATCTCCCTACATGTTAAAAATTGAAGAGAATTGATCAAATAGCTATAATCCCCTTTTATGTATCCCATTTTATTAGCTGAGACTATAATAATTATTTGTAAATGACCCAAAACGACGAGAAAGCAGATGTTCCCAAGGCTGCTCTTTGCATCAAATGTCAGGATATGTATGGAAGCGCGAATTATGACCATATGTGCTCCAAGTGCTACAAGTACTGCTTGTGATATTCAGACAATAGAAAAAAGTTTAGTCAATATTACTGACACCAACCACTGTTCTTGCCCCTCCCGTTGTCGGCAACCCCCTAGAAAATTGTAAAAAGTAGGATGATATCTCTAAAAAACGGTTACTTCCTCATGATGAAACTGCATCTCACATCAAAGGCAAGTGCAATAAATGCAGTAAAAAGACCGGCCTGCTGGGATATGACTGCAAACATTGCAGTAATGAATTTTGCAAGCTGCACCGATTGCCAGAAGACCATTCGTGTGAAGTAGATTTTATTACGCTGGGGAGGAAACAGATAAAATAGTCGAACCCGAATGTCAGTTTGAAGAAGATTGAACAAATTTGATCTATTTACTTTTCATCCTGACTACTCTCTGATTCCAAGGATATGAACAAAACTGAAGGCTTTATTCAGTAAAACTAACGTAAAATAATAGTAACTGCATTTATTTATTATCGAAATATCATGAATATAGATCATGCACTAATATTGCTCAACCGTAACAGCAGATAAATAGTCTTTGATTATCCACAAATATATTATATTAGTACCTCTTCAGGAGGTGTGCATTTATAGCAGAAGATTTATTTAATTAATTAATTTTAAACTAGTTAAATCAAATTGATACAATGATCGACGATAACCCCTTCTCATCAAGAACTGTCACCTGTCTTGTCCACCGCAGATAAAAAGCCACCCACATCTGTACATAATTTAACTGTCAACAAAATTCTATACTCTGCGCAGTTTGCATGAGTGATTCCAGATGGAGATCTCAGCATCCTCATGATATTTCCATCAGACCACTCAATGACGGCATTGAATGGCTCACGGGAGTCATCAAGAACCAAAGTAAATCCATCGAACTCATCTACGAAAGAACTATCGGAAGTCGTTAATGCGAACTCACAAAATTCAACTTATAAAAGGGAGTTCTACTCATGTAGTAGCTCGAAAGCCGCTTATAAAATTTGCGCGTTCAATTCGATCTGTAAATGGAGTTGTTAGTAAAGTAATTCCAAAAGCAAGTGCAGTTAGAAAAGCAAGATTTCGCCCATAGACTAGATGACTATAAAAAGCTGTTTACTAATAATATGGATTATGTCAAGAAGGAATGCTTCGAGCTGTTAACTTTTCAAAATTCATTGAAGCACTATAACAACATCAACAACTTCACCCTCAAGCTAGTTACGGAAACAGAAAGGAGGTCGCAGGAATGGTTTCAACAGCAAAAAAAGGTGCTTTTTAGGACATCGCAGATTTTGGAGAGCACTTCCTTTACGAATAATCTGATGCATACGCTTAGTCGAGTGAATAAATCTAATCTAATGGTACTACCATTTTGGAAAGGTGAAAAGAGAGAAGGGGAGAGTGAGAGGGACATAAAAAACGTGATTAGATCTGCGATCGGTGGTATGATGTAGGTTCCTGAGTTGTTCTAGCTGTAGAAGAGTAAATCTAATGAATATTCAAATTCAAGTAAGTATATTTCGTATCCAATCTCTGTCTGATACATTTTATACGCAGACTATTTCTTATTAGCATGCTCTTGCTGATTAAGTATAAATAATAACTTTATTAATACGATAAATTCATATCAATTGCGCTTCATTAAAACGCAATTTGGCTTTAAATCTCATAATTAAAGAGTTGAAGAGCCAATTAGGGAAGTTCTTCTGTTCGAAGAAACTATATTTATTCATCGAACCGATGATGTCTTAAACTCTATTAATTAAAAAAGAGTTCGATACCCCACTCTAATTCAGGGATTTATATATTCTACACAAAGTTTAAAGTATGATCCACTGTCCTTTCTTTTAGATACATCGTCTTTGTGAAAAATCCATATTTAGCTAATCTCCTTGAGCTTTGAAGTAACTCTATTTAACTTTAGACGCCTTGGCATTTTATCCTTACATTTATGCAGTTTTCATCTTGACTGTTTACTGAGTAATTTTTTAAGACTCCCTTTCTCCAAATATGATCGTCATCTCGAATATCCACACAATCTCCCATTCTTAATTAGCTAAAATCTATTTTTCTCTTTTTCTCCCAAGCTTTAAAGTCCGCCTGACGACACCAATAATTAATTGCGCCCTTATTTTTGGGTAGGATAAATCTGAATTACTAAAAATATACTAGTTTATTAGTGTTTAAACAATTGGGCAAGATTGAGGCTCAACAGAAGATTGCGAAACTCTACACAATGCACATCTGAGATCGTATACGCTAGTCTCTTAGAAACATTGCAAGCAATAGACATGACCACAATCAAGAATAACCGGGAAGATAGCCAAATCAATGCAGATTGGACATTCGCATTTGCTTTAATCTATCAATTGCGAGAGATATCTTTGATTCAAACAATTTTTAAATTCTAATATTAATAAATAATAACTTATTTTTGTAGCTTCAACCTTAGATGTTTGTCTCCTCTTGTATCTAATAAAGTTACGAAGATGTTCCTTCGATATAGTCTTCGTCACAGGTCGAGGAATGTGCTTGAGGGATCGTTTTTGTGGGGGTTGCCGAAGGATCCTGCCTATGTTTTTGACCTCCATCTGATTTTATGACAAAAAATAAATATAATTATAGGTCTCGCTAAATCTCACTTTCGTCGTTAATTTCATAAATTCATCCACAAATTTATCTCAATTCCATTCAACAATAATGATGACTTTCTCGAGGAACAAAATTCAAATCCACAGATTGTTGATTCCTACTTTTCATACTTTTAAAATCTGATCAGGTTAGCTCCAATATCCGAACCTTTTGCATTAAACTAAAAAGAAAGGGTTGGTTTAGAATTATTAGGTGACATTTAGAGCCATTGCGATTATTATAAGTGCTACTGGACTTTTACTATACTATCAATATATAAGTATTTTTAATTAAAATAATGCTACCGATCAATTTCGAGAATAATACTTGCGGGTAAAAGTTTACTAGCCCTACTCTATTTTCCCGAGAGGACGTCTCTACTTCATTATCTCCTAATTGATTTTGGCCTCAGCATCTATCTAGTTAAATCGATTGAATATCATGGTCTTGAGGTGTTGGTAGCTTTCCTATGATTTCAAGAGAGATTATCTGGGAGGTTCTCTGTCTTTATTATATTATCTCCTAATATGCTACTCACCCAGCTAGCCCATTTGGTCGCTGATAAAGCAGCTTACTATCTTTAAAAGAGTACCATATTCCATTTGAGTCTTAATCAACATATAGCTGAATCTTATCTCCTGTTCCAAATATCTGTCATAGATGTTCTTTATCTTGACCTCAATGACCTTTTTCCTCTTTTGACACTCATACAGACTCTATAGAAAGAACTCTCCTCTCAAATTGATAAAATTTCTATTTTTAAGCTTGCTCCTCAAGTTCAGATGGTTGAATCCACCATCCTCCTTAAAAATAATCTTGTCTTACTTGGTGAATTTACCATTAGTTATGTTTCGCAAGAGCATTCCGGATTGCCAAAATTAGATCCATAGCTATTCCTCCTCCTTCATACTTAAATATTTCAGTTCCTCATCCGTAATTTTACCCACATCGATCAGTTAGTAAATAGTTTAGTTGGTTGATTCGGGATATTAGGGCCAAATTTCATTGGTTTACTCAGCTTCTACCTTTAAGGTGCATTATATTAGTTTATTTTCTATCTAAAAATACATCTCCATGCCTTCATGAGCTGTATAGAGCTCAATGAGCACAATTTTGTTTTAGTTTTTTTTGAAAGCTCGCAGCATCTTGTAAGTGCATATCATATAGACTTTCCCCTCATTTTCAGGTTGGTCGAATCTCACAGTAAATCCATCTGCTTTAATAGTAATCAGACAAGTGTTTTCCATTCTTTCTCGATGAAAATCAATGAGGGATGGGGCCAGCTTAAGTTCTTCTTTTGTCACACACAGGAACACAGGCCGCTGCACCTACTTCATGTTGTGTTTTTCAATCTACTTGAGAGCCTTAATGAAATATTGACAGTTTTTATGCTACTTCTTATTGGTTAAATTGAGCTTCATTACTTATCTATTAAATATACAGACTAAGCGCCATTTATATATTAACCGAATTTATATGTTAAAATTCAGTTATTTTTAAATTATATTTACATTCATACCAATTTTTGGGGATTATATCAATAATGCCATGCGATAAAGTCAATAAACCAAAATATCTTTGGAGGAACAATAAAGTTGACCGGGAAAAAAAATTTTTTTTGATAAAAAGTATAGAATATTATTATATAAAAAGTACAAATAATACATGTGGAATTTATAATAATTATTAAAAGTAATTGAAAAGAAATGGGGCTAAATCCAAGTAAAGAATATCAAAGACGCCGAGAAAATATCTAAAAATGGTTTCAAGGATTCTCTTTATGCAGCAAATAGCAAGGTATGATAAGAGATATCCTGGTATCTGTTGAATTAGTAATTCATTTATAAATTTTAGGATCTTAATCCCAAATTAACTCATTTAGAAAACATTTTAAATGATCTAAAACCTAAATCAATTATCGTCGATAGAAGGTTGGATGACATAACCCCAAGATTGATTTCATTAGAAAATATTTTAAAGGACCTAAAACCACAATCAATTTTCTTAGAAAAAACTTTAAAAGGTCTAAGCCCGAGAGTAGATTCATTAGAAAAAAACTTGAGTGGTCTAAACCCAAGATTGGTTTCATTAGAGAACATTGTGAGTGATCTAAAGCCAAAATCCATTTTTTTATAAAAAACCTTGAATGGTCTCAGCCCGAGACTAGATTTATTAGAAAACATTGTTGATGATCTAAAACCAAAATCAATCTTCCTCGAAAAAACTTTAATAAGTCAAAACCTGCGATTAAATTCACTAGAAAAATGGTTTAGTGATTAAAAAAAAAAATCAGTTATCTTAGAAAACAGTATAAATGATATAAACCCGAGATTAAAAGAATTATAAAATGATTTAAGATCCGTTAGAGAAGCTTTAGATAAGAATGAATGGTATTTAAAAATAACTGGAGGAATTCTGGCATTTGCTATTGCCTATGCTATCTATCCTAAAATTCCACCAAAACATCCAAAAACAGATTGAAAAGGTAATTGATTAAAATTAATTATCATTATTTGAATTAAATCAGTATTAGATATTTAAAATATTTTTGAGTTCCTTATATTTCTGTATTATGAGAACTACTTCAAGACTACTTCATTACCTTTACCAATTCAAAATATTTTAACTTAACTTGATATCTTATTATCTTGTGAATTTTCCAAATATTTTAATAAATAAATATGAATAAATTAGTTATAAATATGAATTATTAAAAACAGTGGTTGATTAAAATAGCTTCTTCTAATTAAAACATTCTTACTCAATTTCGGCTATTTCATGAGCCAATAAATTTCGAATATGGTGTCTTCTTTTTTTTCATCTCGAAAATGATGAATTTTAGCTGATAAATACCTTTGTCTTGATCTCCTCAAGTTGATACACTTACGGCATGGTATGATATCACCACATCGAAACATTTTTTTAATTTTTTATCAGGATAAATAAAAAAATTTAAGCCTCGTCATCATCATTAAATTATAGCTTAGGCATTATTATCACGATAATTATAAATTTTATATGCTAAGTAGGATAGCCTCAAATGAAGCTTCTCGTGCGGTTACGGTTATATATGTGATTCCGATATCAACAGCAAATATTATGCTCCCTCCATACTACATTGTTGTTGGTTATTACCTATCCGAACTTCCATCTCCGTCTGGTATTCAAAACGAAGGATGGATCAGGGTAAAAATCGGTTTTAATTAAAGATCGTTAAACCAACTCTTGCAGATTATTTTACCAAAGGTTGATCAAAAAATCAAAATGCTCCAAAGAAAGAGGAAGTGGTGTCATGTATTCAATGATGAATATAATCAAATTTACACACTTTCAGAATTTCTAAGAGGGTCATTCTCAATTCTTTATGAAGAGATAGAGGTGAAAAAATTTATTAAAATACTGAAGCAAAACTAAAAATTGAGAAAATTTATCAGGGGGCTGTATGCTGAAGTATCTCCTATATATATGCCTGAGCTGATGCTGATTTGTTATCTTATCATCATGTACTATTATTATAAATAAAAATCTGAAGGAAAGTAGTATTCAGATCTAAAGAATTTAGCTAGGAAATATAGTTTTCGTGAAAGATTATTCACCCACCCCTATCTCAACTATTTTCATAGAGATCAAATGTTGTAAATGACTGATAAAGAGAAGTAATAGGCTCAGTAAATGGAATATATCTTAACTTTATCAGTGTTGAAAGTGATTTAAAATATTTCGCACTAAAATTATGCCCCAAGGATACATTAGAATTGACGAAGAACGAAGATAAAGATTAAGATGAGGGAAGATCTACTGATTAGCTGATATATTTCTCTTCTATGAAACATGAAACATCTAAAATCTTCTCATATATAACTATAAATAATTAGTAGAAGTTAGAAGTTTCTTATGTGGACGAAGTTAGAAGTGTTTTTCTGTCAATAAGAGGAAATTACATTATCGGACATAGCAAACAAAAGCCGGGGAGAAGCAGGAGTAATATAAGTGCATTCCAAGCCAAATACTATGGACATTCAAAAGAAAAAAATGCACAATAATTGATATAAACATTTCTCGAGGATATTCCCCAAATAATCATTCAATCAATCAATAATAACTTAACGAGTTGGTCTATTTTTGATAAAATTTCGTTAGTTTTAAGCATAATGATGATAATTGCTCTTGTAATTCTTTTGATTGATCTTATTTTTTTTGGTAAAGACTTATTGGAAAAATAAAAAGGTTCTTTATTTTCGGCTGCAAGAGCGATAAATATGAAACGTAAGTCTCTCGGATATAACTATTTAATTCATATAAATAAAAAGCAAATGATTGATCTCGATAATGACGAATATGATTGTATTTATCGAATTGCAGTTTATTCCATTTTATTATTGTTCTATCGTAAAAAATAAGCTCCTATTTGCATCACAAGGTTCGATAATCATATTCCTTTTTTGGGATTATATCAATAGTACCATTTTAGGAGAAAGATATAAAGAAAAATCCCTTCAAGAGATAATAATAAATATAATAAGAATAAAAAAAGAAATATTTGATCAAAAGTATAAAATATCGGATGAAAAAATTAAATGTTAATAGGATTTATAATAATCATTAGAAGTAATTTAAAAAGAAATGGGGCTAAATCCAAGTCAAGAATACTTCGGACGTCGAGGAAATATCGAAAAACGGTTTCAAGGATTCTCCTTAAACACCAAATAGCAAGGTATGGTGAGAGATATCCTGTAAGCAGTTGATATAGTAATTCATTTCTCAATGTTAGGATCTTAATCCCAAATTAGTTTTCTTAGAAAACATTTTAAATGATCTAAAACCTAAATCAATTTTCTTCGAAAAAAGTTTGAATGACATAAACCCGAGATTAACATTATTAGAAAACATTTTAAAGGACCTAAAACCACAATCAATTTTATTCGAAAAAAGTTTGAATGGTTTAAACCCGAGAGTAGATTCATTAGAAAAAATCTTGAGTGGTCTAAACCCGAGATTGGTTTCATTAGAAAACATTTTAAAGGACTTAAAACCACAATCAATTTTTTTAGAAAAAAGTTTGAATAGTCTAAATCCGCGAGTTGATTCCTTAGAAAAAGATATGAAGAGCCTAAATCCGAGATTGGTTTCATTAGAAAACATTGTGGATGATCTAAAGCCAAAATCAATTTTCTTAGAAAAAACTTTGAATGGTCTAAGCCCGAGACTAGATTTATTAGAAAGAGGTTTGAATGATCTAAAACCAAAATCAATCTTCTTAGAAAAAAAATTGAATGGTCAAAACCTGCGATTAAATTCACTAGAAAAAGGTTTGAATGATTTAAAACCAAAATAATTTTCCTTAGAAAACAGTAAGAATGATCTAAATCCGAGATTGGTTTCATTAGAAAACATTGTAAATGATCTCAAGCCAAAATCGGTTTTCTTAGAAAAAACTTTGAAGGATTTAAACCTGCGATTAGATACACTCCAAAAAGATTTAAATGACCTAAAACCAAAATCAGCTTTCTTATAAAACAGTATGAATGATCTAAACCCGAGATTAGATGAATTACAAAATGATTTGATATCCGTCAAAAAAGCTTTAGAGAAGAATAAATTGTACTTAATAATAACTGGAGGAATTCTAGCTGGAGGAATTCTAACTGGAGGAATTCTGGCAGTTGTTATTGCCTATGTTATCTATCCAAAAATTACATGGAATCATCGAAAAACAACAGATCACGCAGATCATTGATTAAAATGAATTATCATTATCTTCATCAAATCAGTATTGAATAATATTTCACTAAAGAAATAAAAGCTCGATATTCAAAATATTTTGAGTTCCTTATATTTCTGTATTATGAGGACTACTTCAAGGCTACTTCATGTCCTTTACTCATCTTTGCCAAATCATAATGCTTTAACTTAACTTAAAATAGGATATTTTTAAAAATCATATGTTTGAAAATAGATTCCAATGATATATTATACTGAATTAATACCATATCAAAAAACATTTTTTAAGTTTTTATATATGGAAAAAGTATAATTTTTACAACGGTTCATTAAAAATTATAGATTATTGGTTCTTGTGTTACTACTAATCATTATTTATTTATGAGGAGTGGAGCTGCATCTGATAGAACTCCTGATACGTTTGCGGTTGGACATGTAAATTCTATACCAACAGCAAATATGTAAACCCATCCATTGGTCACCTCTGGAGAGGCTGAAAATTCTCTTGGCAGATCTTCATTACTAATATATCATATTTTTGGAATTGTTCCTGGAACATCACCATATTCTTTTTACCAAATTTATCCCTATCAACCGACTATATATATGATTTAGGAGAATGCTTGGTTGCTCTCTTCATATAACACTGTTGCTCGTTATTCCCAATTTGAACATATGTTTCCATATGGTATTCAAAACAACGGCAGGATTAGATAAAAAATCGGTTTCAATGAAAAATCTTTTAAAAAACTCTTGTAGGTGATTCTAACAAAGGATAATCAAAAATTTAAAATGCTCTTTTTTAAGGAGAAGTTCAACGCTTTTTTTAATGAAGACTTTGAATTAAATATAAAAATATACAATAGGACACTTTCAAGATTTATAAGAAACTCATTCTCAATTCTCTGGTAGCTGTTGAATAATCTATTAATATACTGAGGTAAAACGAAATATTGGGAGAACTTATGAGGAGACTGTATGCTAAAGTATCCTCTATCTATATGCCTGAGCTGATATTGATTTGTTATTGTATCATCATGTACTACTACCAAAATGAAAATTTTGGAGGAAATTCATATGCAGATCTTAAGAAATTAGCCAGGAAAAATAGTTTTCTCCAAGGTTTATTCACCGATCCCTATTTAAACTATTTTCATAGGGATCAGATGTCGTAAATGACTGCTCAAGAGAGGAAATAGGCACTGTAAATGGAATATATATTAACTTTGTCAGTGTTGCAAGTGATTTAAAATATATCGCACTAAGCCTATGCTCCAAGGATACATCAAAATCGACGAAGGTCCAGATTAAGATTAAGGAATAACGACTGATTGACTGATATATTTCCCTTCTATGAAACCTCCAAAATCTCTTAATATTTAATGATGTAAATTAGCAGTAAATATGAATCATTGAAAAGAAGATTAGAAAAGGTTCTTCTCTAATCTTTTCACCTCCATTAGCAATTCCTTTTCATTTTTCAATTGTAGCACCACTGGCACTTTGAAATTAAAGTATAAAAGCAACTACGCTTAGGCTGTAATTAAATCTTGATGGCTGAACGACTCCCCTCCCCATCGAATCACATCCAGAAATCTGGGTGTTCGGAATTCATGAACCTTAGCAGAGAGCAATAGCAATCCAGCGACCATCAGCCGTGATCTGTTCTCAGGTATTTGACTGCTTATTTTTGATAAAAGACTCAAACAGACAAAGTAGGTATCCAACGAGTACCGGAATCTAAGAGTAATATCTCTAAGGAGGAGTACTACCTCTTTAAGAGAGGTAAACTATTCAGTTAAAATTGGTAGAATGTTGGATTCTCCCATAGTGCTATCTTCACAGTCCACCTCCGAGGAAGTTCTAGAGGAGCATTACATCGCTATTTTGCTTTCCTTTTTGATAAATTTCCGTTGCTGAGGTTTGATCTTCGCCTGTTCATCGGTCTTGTGGGAAACGATATGTGAGGGCATGATTCAAATTAATAATGATTATTTACTATTATAGCATAACCAAAATTTAATTTAAATTTTCATTGCTAAATTGCATATACTGTCATCAAATTTTATTTTAGTAGGCTCTGCGTCTTTTTAAGAAGGGTACCTTTATTTTAGGAATGAAATAGCATCATGATGCAATCATATCATAACTGCCATAATTTTTTAAAAATACCATTCTATTCCTATAGACTAATAAATTATGATATAATACAAGATAACGGATGCAATACTCACAATATCAATTTGATTTGCCTCTCAGTCAAATTAGTAAGGAGTCTATTTCCGCTAAAAATTCACACAACCCATCAACAAATTGCTGTAGGACTCCAGCATTCGATTTGCCGAGACAATTGACAACCAATCCATATAATCACAGACTACCCTCATCATAAATCAACTCGCAAATGATCAAAGGAGGAAATAGTATTAGTAAATGTGCAGTAACTGAGATGTCAAGCCACGAGGATTTGCAATAAAACTAGTCTTTGACCCCGATTTGTCAAAAATTGTTTAGCAATTGCAATTGTTTAGAAAAAGAAGTCGAATTACCGGAAACTCTGCGCAGTTAGGACATCATTACATAGGCAACTTTCAAACCAAATGAGCTCAAACAATATTTAAGTCACGAAAATAAGAGTAATCCCAAACTGAAACAAATATTGCAAGAGACTGTGTTTAAGAGAAATAATAACGATTGTCATACGAGAAGAGCTTTTTCTTCTCGTGCTAATGACACGACCAAAAGCAAGACGAAATATCAAAGAATTCTCGAGTAGTATTACAGATAAAAACCAAAAATATAGAACATTAAAAAGCGGGCCAGTCTTCAAAATGTACCGAACTTTAAATTGAAGCACAGATAAACTTCATAGACCCAAAATGGAAAGGAAAATATACAGTATTTACAAGACATTGATGGATTTAAGAAAGAGCCTATTCGCGACATCATAAATAAATACTTCTCATAAAAGACGATTCCATTACTCGAAGCCACCCCAGCATAAAATAAAGTGATTCAAAAGACATTCAGCACACAAAAAATGAGGGCTCAATCAATATAAATCTACAGATCCATAAAATTTAATGAGATGGGCACGACTGAAAAAAGTTAGACGAAAACACAGCAGTACAAATTGTAAAAAGAAAACATTAGCAAAACTGCAATTCTTCCAAAAAAGTATACAACCAATACCATTTAGCCTTTAATAACTTAATGCAAAAATAAATCTGGATATAATAGGGTTGGCTCATATGCCAAACTCTACTACGACAAGATTAAACTTAAGAAATGATGCTTATTTATTTTTTATTATCTAATTACGGGAACATTAATTAATTCATAGGAGGATACATGAAGATAATCTTGATAAAAACACATCAATTCTCAGTTGCCATATGCCCCTGCTCGAAGTCATAGATTTAAATTCTCAAATTTTGAGGACATACTTCCAAGCTATTGCCTTAGAGATTATACTCTGCCAAATAGCAAGTAACAAGTCCCTCAGCACCATTAGAGTGGATATCCGCGAAGTATGTTACTACAAGATACGAGGTGCACACAATTAGACCGAGGATAATAAAGCTCGCATATGATGTTTTTGCCGCTAATAATGTAAATGCAATTATAGATGTCAAGGATACTAAAAATATTTGGGCCGATATTCGGTAGAGGCGAATACACGATTGATTACTCGAAAATAGATGAGATCTCTAGCATAAAACCTCACATTGTCTCGCAGCGTTACAGTAGGGTATTCCACTGAGATGGATATAAGCATAAGCGTCGGCTCTCACTAAATCAAATAGGCAGGTTAAGCAGCAACAGGAATCTCTACAGCAGGTAAATGCTTTTCCACATGTTCCTTTAGGATTGCACTATATAGCTGACTGTTTACCCTAAATATATCAAAGATTATTCCAAATATATTAAAAAATGCATTGAGGAAAGAACCAGCTACAACACTACCAAAATTCCTTTAGATTAGTCTGAGAAACGGTATCGAGCACTGAGAATTGTCACGGCTGTTAAAAGTAAAGTACCATTAAACAGTGTTTCCAGATATGATATAATTAACTGCATATTTAATGGAGTACACGCATCTCTGAGGAATTGGATACCCCAAATAAATTAGATTAGATTTAGAACTTGTAAGAAGATATTTTGTCCACTGGTAAAGTAGAGGTCACCCTTATTTAGGTATGGAGGAGAGATGGTTCCGAAAGCGATGTATTGCCATATGCAGAGTACAACGAAACCGGAACTTAAAGCTAAAAATAGAGCAATATAAGCTAACATTTAGGGAGTCTCTTTTAGGAATTGATTCGAATAGGACATAAAGATGGCTCCAACTTATATCTAATCTTGATAACAGAAGTAGAACATAATAAAGAAAAAAGAAATTATGATAAATAGAATGCCAAAAAATATGTTCCAGAAGTTACTGGAGTAATCCAGTATGTTAATTGGCTGTACGATCATCAATATTCCGACTGTAATAAGCGATATAAAAGCAAGAATAAATACTAGACTCGTTATAAATTTGGGAACCAAAAGGACTATGATAAGATATATAAGTCCCACGCATAGCCCTAAAAACAAAGCAATCTATATTGCTGTATATCCTTTGATGAGATATTCTTTATTTGCTATTATGGGATTGGACCAAAATGTATCTTGAAGAGTACTGTCAGTAGGCAGACAAAATCCCCCCAACTAATTCATTATCTGTTGAGTGTCATAATTATTAGATAACCCGGGGCATGGATGGCTGGCGGAGCATTGTAGTGAATCTCCACTATTCGGACATAATGCTACACAATATTTATTAGCTGATAGATCGTTGATATTTTGGAAATAGATAAAGGGAGCATCATGCTGATCGTAGTAGCAAGATGTGCCAGTATCGTCAACTGGATAATTGACAATATAAATATTACCTATATGACAAGCAGGTTACTTTTAGTGAAAAAGCAGCAGGCAAGAATGAAGAGAGTGAGAGCAAAGAGAGCGCCTATTATAGTGCAGATACAATCTGTTAACTTTCGCTGACCCTCTTCGACTGGAAAATTTCTAAAAGTAAATACGTTGTTTTTGAACATTTTATCGGGATGATAAATTTTATTTGCTGTTGAAAGGCAATATAATATTTCTACAGAGCATTAGTTGATAGGAAAGGAAATATGATTGTAATTTCATATAAGGATTTGAGATATCCTAACAAAATCTATATCTGCAAATAAAATAACGGGGTTGGGGTTGGGGTTGGGGTTGGGGTTGGGGTTGGGGTTGGGGTTGGGGTTGGGGTTGGGGGTGGGGTTGGGGTTGGGTTTGGGGTTGGGGTTGGGGTTGGGG
>Ga0302188_10000079_pt1 | contig 71105 bp, 56 predicted proteins | sample II_Bog_E2_1_FD_198783 | JGI IMG/M metagenome (GOLD analysis project Ga0302188, IMG submission 198783) | Peat permafrost microbial communities from Stordalen Mire near Abisko, Sweden - II_Bog_E2_1 | ecosystem: Environmental > Terrestrial > Soil > Wetlands > Peat | place: Sweden: Abisko... | reverse complement strand
CCCTTGAAGGTATCCAATAATATATCCAATCTTTAATTAGAGTCAATAATATGTTGGTGATTTCTTCATCATTTCATCAACATAAATCAAAGAACATATTCAATCATCTTATCTTCTTTTTCAAATCAAATTTTATAAAAATATAACTGATGGCCAGCCGATATATTCAGAAATATCCAATTCCTCAGGAATTCCCCCTCGTATTAAAAAACTTTAGCCGTGAAGTCCTTCGAGACCAACCACAAAATGTTATTGAGTATGCAGCCAAGTATTTTTAAGCCCTTGAGAAAGGATAATCTTTCCATTACAAATCTGACTTTAACGTAGCCAAGAAGGATAAGCAATACGAACTCAGCTACGACCATTTACAAGCCGAAGATATGGTAAAAAAGGAATTGAGGATAAATTTGCCTGGCAATCTCAGCAAAAAAGACTTTCAAAAATTAACCAAGGCAGTGGAAGCCATTTTTCTAAAATATGATATTAACAGAAGTGGTGTGTTGGATTCTGCCGAAATAAAGAACATGATGAAAGATCTATACAAGTAAGGACATATTTAAAAAATGCCTTCGGACCAATAACTTCAAGATTTCATGAATAGAACTGATGATAATTCAAATGGTAAAATTGAAAAGAAAGAGATGTTCGAACTATTGAAGAATCTGATGGCCTGATTCAATAATTGAATATTAATTATTGTCTATCCAATGAATTGTCAAATTATTTAAATTGGTCATTACATGCCAATGATAATTAGCGGATGATATTTCATTATGCTATTGAAATTAGTTGGTGTATAACCGCAAAACAATCTGTATCTATTGAGATTGAATCAACTAAATATCAGATCCCAATTATAAAAAAGGAGTTCACCTCAGATGCAAGCGCAATCTATCATCTATTTTTCTGCTTCAAATATTTGCTAAACTATAGTTTTGAGAGCATAACCATATTAAATAATTTATCAATATTTGCTTAGAATATTCTTTAACGAAGATCAAGCTTTCTTGCTTTTTTTACTGCCCTTTGATTCACTAAGATTTTCGGAGGTTTCCTCAACTTTTTCTTCTTTGCCCGGGCAGCATTATTTGCTGCATGATTCGCCGCATGACTTGCCGCATGACTTGCCGCATGACTTGCTGCATGAAGTGCATTCAGCGCCAATCAGGTAGATAATAGCACCTATCACTCCTAATGAATGCCAAAGGGCAGTGTTGTCCAAGGAAGGGATAGCATGAAAGCTTTCATGGTGTTGAACATAGAGAAGAGCTAATAGACCAAATAGCGTGGGAAGCTTAGCGCTCCAGCAGCTCACGAAAGCTATAAGAACTGAACTTGCTAAAAGTCCAGCAATCACCAGTCTCAAATATTGTTTGAGATAGGCCTGAATTTCCGCAGTAAGATATGGGCACTGGCAATGATTAAGGGCATGATTAAGTTGTTTATCGAAGGTGCTGATGGAGGATTTGTCCTGGAAAAGCAGAAACGCCTGAAATCCAATCGAGGCGATGATAAGGATCTTGCCGATGAATGTGGTGATACTCATAAACGTGGATATATTATATTTAATTAACAATTAATCTTGTTGAGCTCTAAAGCAAATCAACTAGTAAGTAATATAAAAATAAATGAAGAATGAGACCTATGACAGCGGCCGCAATGAGGCGGAGTGGTTCATTATTTTAAATGTGATTTGATTGAAATTTTATTTTAAGGTTACTAATCCTTTTCTGCTTCCAGCATAGTTTTTTAATTATTTTTGGTGATCTTAAAACCAAAGCGAATTCCTGTGGAGCTAATTCTGCCCACAAATAATTAATTAGCTGACTTCTCAATGCATTACCCACTTGGTTATCCGTTAACAAAATCACCAACATACTATAGATTTTAAGAGCGATAGTTACCAAAGCCATGAGGATAACCATTTTTGAACTATCCTTCGTAGATAAACTATTTTGATATCATCACTCCTTTTCCTTCTCCTTTTGGCAAATACGCCAAACTGTTTTTTATTGAGCCATAATAAAGCACGTTGTCCGGGTAGAGGATTAGAGTTGAATCGGAGTAGACATAATGTTCACTAACCTTTGTTGCAATCAGAATGGGTGTAGTATTTACGGATGGATCTCGGATATAAAAGAAGCACTATCCAATTGGGCGATCTCTAATCACATTTCCGTAGAGATAAAGATTGAACTTTAATGTTTCATACCACTGCAAGTTGGATATATTACGAGAGTCAACTATTTTGAATCGGTTTTCTTTATTACTATTGGATTACTGATTTTTTAAAGAAGTAGATTGTGGTCTTATTTAATTTTGATACCCTAAGCGATTGGGACAAAATTAGTTGAAAGTGGGTTAAGCTACCCAGCTATGAGGTCATTATTATCGTTAATACAAATGGCTGTGCCCATTACGCGAATTTAGTGATAAAATATAGTTAAAATAAAATGAAATTCGCGAATGATTTGGATGACCTCTCTTCTGGTATGGATAGGATATCCTTAGCAACAAAAGTAAATTGATGATAATAAATTTTATTGCTTGAATATCACATCGGCCTCAAAGAAATGATTCCATTTTTAAAATTCGAATTATAAATGTAGATTTTAACCAATACCAATATTATTGAGTTTAGAAGTCTATCAATTCATATCGTCATTTAATTAGATAGCGTAAATAATGAAAAATCGAGATCGACGATTAAAATCAATTCAAACAGAACTTGCTTAAATGTATGAGGATTTGTTTGGAGGGCAGTATGTGCCAGGTTTGCAAAACGCATAAAAATCTGAGTTTAATTCCATCATCGAAGCATTTCGCGAAAGAATATTTTATGTTCGGCAAACTCAGCAAGAACGACAAAAAAAAGAAAAAAAGAAAGGCTTTAAGCAGTCTACATAGCAGACCAAACTGAATCAATAAATTAGAGAATAAATTAAGAAGGCCGAGGGAATTTTGGGTGAGGCAGTCAGAAGAATGAAAAATGACTTGAAGGTAAAATAAGGCAAATAAAAAGAATCAACCAGTTAAGTGATAGCGAATCGTTAAAAGATGATAAAAAATAGCTATGAACTTCTTAAGGATGTAAAAGAGATTGAATCTGGTGGTGTTTATAAGCCGCCTCAGCCTGTTCAAACTTTAGATCAGATTAAAAGTAAACAATAGATAATGAAGAACTACTTGTCACCAAAGATAATGATGAAGATGAGGAGATTAATTTGGAATAAGAAGTGGCATTACATAAATTTAAGAAGAAAGACCAATAAATCGATGACATGCTGGAAGAGGTTATCAATGTGGATGGTTAAATTAAAAGACAGTTGCTCACGGCAAACGAAATGATTGAAGGGACTAATTAGCTTATCAAAAAGAACATGAATAAAGCTGATGCTGTGGGGGCAAAGATACAAAAAGGGAACACTGACCTAATATAAGTCCTGAAACATGTAAATATTTGTTAATGAAGTATCGCAAACCAAATAAATTGTGCTTAGATATTATCTTTGTTCTGCTTCTTTTGGCCTTAATTGGAGTTATTATTAACATGGCGAGGTCATCATCCATATGAAACTATTTTATTGTTACTTATATTCATTTCTCTTTGGACTGATGAGTTTAACTGAATCATTGCATAGGATTAATTTAATTTTGATTTATAGTTGAGAAGAATGCTAATTAGTTATTATAAAACCTTCCATAATTGATCGATTACTTATGAGTCAATTTAACAACAAAAACTTTCATAAACAGACTCCAATCCGCTTTAATTACTACTCTCCTGGCCAACACTAAAGTTATGTACATCCTGTCAATTATCTTGTGAACGCACCTTTTACTTTTAACAGTCCTCCAGTTTTTAAAACAATATCAAACTTAGACCATACTACGAGGACCATTTAAAAATAAAATAAAAAAGAATTACAATTTCAACCTCAGAAATATGATTCAACTGATAAATAGAACAATAACAGACAACCCAATAAGAAATTGAGTCAATCAGTCATGATGAAATCTAACAGCTTGTAGAACCTACTTCCCCTCAGAGAAATACAATTAGAAAGCAGACTCTCAGACTTGGTTGATTACGCCAATCTAGATTCAGGCAATTTCAAAAAACGAGTGCAAACAATACAGAAGCAGTAATATTTAATGACAAATTAAAATATTAGTATTGCTCACTCTTCTTAAAATACTAATAACAAAAAAACAGATAGGTGCCAATCAAAAACCTAGAATATGCATTTTACCTTTGCAAATTTACGGCCAAGATTAAGAAAAATGCAATTTAAAGTATCCAATACTAGCATTAATGATTTTTAAGTTGGATAAATAATAGGAAAAGGAAGTTTTGGAAGAGTGTACAGAGCCCGTCATCGCTCCACAGGATTCTTCTTTGCCATCAAGTAAATGAAGAAATCAGGGATAAAGGATATGGATCAATTAATTTTGAGTATTAAGGGCCATTTTTTTTTGGACCACCCTAATCTAGCCAAACTTTATTCATGCTTCGGAGATGAAGAGTATTTATATCTAGTAATGGAACTATGTGTAGATGGAAGTCTGGCAAAATATAAAAAATAGATCAGAAGTGACGAAGAGAGAGATAGAATAATATTGGGGATAGCTAGAGGCATTCAATATATGCACAGGTATTATCTAAGGCATGGAGATCTTAAATTATAAAATATACTAATTTGCCATGTAATAATCAAACGATTTAGGGATTTCCAAAAATTACGGACTTTGATTGCATTTTTAATGGAAAATAGAAGGAATTTTAGGAAGTGAGGCGAAGGAGTAAATTATGGGGTAGTCCCGCCTATTTTAGTCCTGATATGATGAAAGAACACACTTTTGGCTTAAAGGACGATATTTGGTCTCTTGGAGTTATTATGTACGAACTTTATTGCAACTATCACCCTTTCGATCTCCGGGATGCAGACGATCTCACCAAAATAGTCTCATAATAAATGATACCCATTCCCAAGACGGTGAAGGCATCAGCTAAAACTTTAATCTAAAGAATGCTGGACAAAAACAAATAAACTCGAGTGACCATAGAATAAATTTTAAAATACAATTGAAAAGGCTTGCCCATTACCAAATTGATTTGATTTATTTTTTATTCCATGAGACTGAAAAATAATATTTTAATCAGAACCATTTGCTTATCAATCCGTTATTATTCTTATTTCAATGGGAAACAATCAATCATAATAAAACTACGATTTTTTACTCGATAACTTCGTTAAGATTCGAGAATAGAATGGACTTCAGCTACTCGAAGATTCTAAAACGAGGGAAACATTCGCTTTACGGGAGATTTGCTTCGTGAATCGGTCTTAGTATGATCGCAATTTTCGGCAGTTGACTCAAAGGGATAATTCAAATTCCTGTGAGAATATTCTAGAGCTAGTAAAGCTCTGGTCAAAATAGCACAACGGAGTTTGCTCAAACCTCTTCAAGATTTACACAGTTTACTAATATCCTAAAGTCAGACTAATTGAAGAAATATAAGCTCGAAGGAAATAACATAAGTATTTTGAATAAATTGAACTATTTAACATCCTACAGAGCTGTCTCAATGCTTATACTGCGGAGAGCTCCTACATCAATATCTCTCCCTATCTCATTTTTATCATACCCGAGGGGATACTCAAACTTATTCATATGGACTTGCTCGATGTAAACTACCGCAGCATCTTTAATTGTGAATACTATTACTCTCCTGAGAAAATTCATAATTTTAATTGCGAAAATGAGTCATCATAAGATTTGTAGAAAGAAAGCATTTTTAGTCTAGGAATGACGCTATTGCACGCAGCCTTGCTCGAAAGTCCAGCTTTTTGCTATGAGATCTCATCTAGGAGATTTAACCATAGGAAATTATAAATTTTGCTGTCAGAATTAGCAAGTTTGTACAGCAAATCTGCATGTGATCTTTTCAATAAAATGCTAGAAATAAATCCATACGAAAGATACAACATAGATTAAGTGCAGACAATGATTAATGATTATTTCAATGCCTACCATGAGACTATGAGAAACAGCCCAAAGCATTCATAAGTACGTGAGAGCATAAAATATACTAATGGGGTGGGTTTAAAAAATAGTGAACCTTCAGTGTATTTGAATCAATAGGGATTTAATTAAACTCAATCAGTGGAATTGGCCTTAAATTCAAATATAAAGTCAATACAGCCCAGCTAATTTTAGATTAATTTGGGAGGAATAAATGAATCAATTTAGAATTTGCCTAAAAATCATCACATTTTACTGAAAAGTAAAAAAAGTAAGTAAACCCGAGCAACTAAAGAAACCAATAAGGAGAATTTATATACTGATTCGAGACAAAGAGACATTGTTATATCCAGCATGGATAAAGCAAATGAATAGAATAATTTTTAAAGGAATATTTTAACAAATCAATTTAACCATTAGAACATAAGGCAATAATAAACAGTCAAATCTAAAAATATACATAAATAAAATATTTTTCATGAATAAAATAAAGGCAAGTGCACCTTTGTCATTTAGCAATATCAAGACAATACCAGATATGAAGGTATGATTCAAAATAATAAAAAAAATGGTTATGGAAAACTGGTATATCCTGATGGTGTCTACTATTAAGGAACCTTTAAAAGTGATATGCTTCATGGAAAAGGGTCTCTTTTCTATACAAAAAATAGACCAGCGTATACTGGAGATTGGGCATAGAACAAATTTCATGGTAAGGGTACTCTTTATAATTCATCTCTATCTTTTTTAAAGGAAGGAAGTTTCAATTTTAAAGATTTTAATAAACTGGGGGATTCTTGGGCTAAATATGAAGGTAAATCTTAGTATATTTAGGTAATTTCTTTGAGGATATCAAACAGGGCCCAGGTAAGATATATCTAACAACTGGCGAAACAATGTAAGGTATTTTCGAGGGAGGACTCTTAAACGGATAAGGAGTATTTACTGAGGCAAACAGCAATAAAATATTTGGTAAATGGATCAATAATATATATTGTTCGGCTGTCAACATATGATTACTTTATTATTCCTTTGCCTTAATAAAAAATAATAAAACAGGTTGTATATTAAACAAAATAAGATCCTCATAAAAGTTATATAATTGATTGACAGATGAGCAAGATAATGTCTCCGGAGAAGGATAGTCAGAATGCCACACATGCTGTGGGACACTTGGGCTTAGTCGAGGTAACATTATTCATCACACAGAATCTCACGCGTGAGGCTGACAAAGATTTACAAGAGTATCATAAACTGGTGTAGCTCTTCAGACAGTAGCTCAACTCTATGAAAACCAAAATCTTGAACATAAACGAAGAGATCAACTAAACCACCACACCTCTTATTGAATCGCTCCTTCGAAACTTGGAACTCGGGATGACGACTCAAAAGGAGGAAAATTCAAATTTTCAAGACCAGGCCACTGAACTCAAAAAATAAAAATCTGTGCTGAGCCAAATGATCGTGGCTTCACATAAAAGAGTGGAGTTGTTGAGCCAATAAGTTGGTCATTATTGATTGCATTTAATAATCATAAAAGCGAATATTCACGCGGGTCCAAACATTGGTTTGTAATCTTGCAATAAAGGCGTTTATAGAGCAATATGGGAGTTCAAATTAAATTTATTAATATTTTAGTTCTGATCATTGAAGATGATAATTAATTACTCGAAAACATGTATAAACTGATCAAACCAAAATTGATTTCATTGCTACCCCGAATGCCCAAGATTTTATTTGCCAAGAAGGATCCTCTGAAATAGCTGTCGTAACTGTTTAAGAAGGCGAAGAAGAGAGTGAACGAAATTAAACCTGATAAAGAGTCGCCCAATATAAACAATTAAAAGATTTTAATAGGCATTGCCATATACATCGCAACTTGCATTGGACTGTATTAGCTAAAAAAAGAGAGAGCGATCTTGGTATCTCAAGAGGAAGTAGTAAATGCAATAAAGAAATCTTAAGTCAGTGTCATATATGTGATCAAAGAACCCATCAAGCATTCTGGAGACAATGATGACAGGCCTAAAGAGAAGGCGGATGACAGACCAATGAAAATAGGCAGTAATTTTAGGAAAGTATATCTAAAGATCGATGGCGTTGATCACATGTGTTTTGTTCCTTAAATCGGAGTGTTCTGCGAGAAAATTGCCACGATTGAAAAAAACAAGACTTCTGAGAAAGTGAGGATAATCGAGCAGTAAGAAGTTGCCATCGATTCTAAGATTAGAAGATTCTTTAGTGCCATCAATAAGGTCATCCTGCCGTTGATCTTTCCTATTCTTCTCTTCAATTCCAGCCTTGGCAAAATATTCAAGTCCAAGGTTTTGGGCCAAACAGATGGGTTCAGACCTAATATCAAATTCAAGGACATTGCTGGCATGGGTAATGCAAAAATTGAAATTAGTGAGTTAGTAGATTTCCTCAAAAATCCAGCAAAGTATAAAAAGATAGGAGCCAAAGTGCCTAAAGGAGCTCTGCTTTCAGGCCCTCCTGGAACAGGTAAAACCATGCTTGCTAAAGCCTGTGCTGGTGAGGCTGATGTGCCATTTTTTTCAGTCAGTGGCAGTTAATTTGTAGAACTATATGCGGGAATGGGTGCAACTCGAGTGAGAGATCTTTTCAAGAACGCCAAGAAGCAAACACCTGCTATTATTTTCATTGACGAAATAGATGCAATTGGAAGGAAAAGAGAAGATAAATTCGGAGGAGCCAACGATGAGCGGGCTAACACTCTCAATCAGCTGCTTGTGGAGATGGATGGTTTTGGCACTGCTGATGACATAATAATCCTCGCAGCGACTAACAGGAAAGAAATGTTGGACTCTGCATTGACTAGGCCTGGTAGGTTCGACCGTATGGTCGAAATATAATTGCCTGATATTCAAGGAAGACAGGAAATCTTATAACTTTATTTGAAAAAGATCAAACTTTCACCCATTCAGACATTCACTGATTATTCCAGACGTCTTGCCACTCTCACTTATGGATTTAGTGGTGCGGATTTGGCCAATTTGTGTAATGAGGCAGCCATATTGGCAGTCAGAAAGGCTCGATAGTTCGTTATGCCTTAAGATTTTTAATCAGCTTCAGAGCGAGTACTCGCAGGTTTAGAACAAAATCTGAATCTTTAAGTCGAAGAGAAGAGAAAGATAGCTTACCACTAGGCAGGTCATGCAGTGGTTGCCTGGTTTTCTGAGGGTGCTCCTCCTCTCCTTAAAATAACCATCATTCCTCGTTCCAAAGGATCCCTAGGATTTGCTCAATATTTGCCTGATGAGTCGTCCCTGATGAATAAAAAGCAATTATACGATCAAATGTGTGTGATTCTTGGCGGTCGGATTTCGGAGTAAATATTCTTCAAGGAGGTATTGTCTTCTTTATACAGATCTCTAATGGAGCTTCGGATGATCTTTCTAAACTGCGAAACATCGCGCGAGCAATGATCATTCACTATGGAATGAGTGAGCTGTTCCCAAATTACGCGCCCACAGAATCAGAAGGTCAGAATATGTTTTGTGAGGAGACAGCCATTAAGGTGGACAAAGAAATTATGCGAGTGATAGAAGAGTGTACTATCCTTACCCGTAAAACCATTAACCTTTACCGGGATAAGATCACGGATTTGGCAGAAGCGGTTCTAAAGAAGGAAAGTCTCAATCACAATGAAATCAAGGAAATTTTGGGCGACCGCCCATTCTAAATTAAAGAAAATTATAGAGAGTTCTTATAGCATGTAGAAAAACCTAAAAAAGTTGATCTTGTGATATGAAATTAAATCATCTTAAAAGTGTTTAACTGATTATGGATGCGAATCACTACAGTTTGGCTCGCTTCCTCAGCACGTCAGAGGGTTCTTCTTATCCGATGATGGGTTCTCGCTTTTTAACCTCAATGATCTGCAGTTCAGGACTGTCATCATCATCGTCGAACATGACCACATCATCATCGTCTTCCTCCTGTTTTTTCTTGACCTGTTCGGCAGGTGTCACTTCAATATGAGCCGGTTTCAATTTTTATTTGTTGCTTATTACAGGTTCTTTAGCATTTTCGTTGTGAATCATCCAAATCACGCAAACCTTCTTTGAGGAGTCTTCATCAGTGAGTATCAGGTCCAACTCATAGGCTTCACAGATCTGAAAGATTGTTTTAACTAAAAGAATTTCCTTTGGATCATCCGAATTGTAAATTTCCTTTGAACCTTGGTTGATTGAAAACTCAGTTAGGTCAGAATTCTCTCCTTCTATAAAAGTGACCAAATTTTGTAGGGTATATTGGTTAAAATTACATTCAAGAGTAACTGGAATAGCTTCTTGGCTGCAAACTCCACAATTAGGCAGAGGTTTCTCTAATTTCACGGCAAGTATTTTATTTCGTTGATTCTGTATGAAGTAACTTCGCATTCTTTGCTTCTCCCCTCTAAGATATTTTAACATTTAGACGACTTCTATGCCACTAACGATGGAGTTGGTACTAGCTATAGCTGGCACGATATTACCTGCCATATTTTTCACTTAGTTAAAGGATTGCTGCTGGATGCCGAAGCAAAACATTCTAAGGTTGGCTGCGCTGTTTATAAAGTGAATCACCTCGTCATCATCCTTCTCAAACACCACTGAGCCGAGTTTATCTTTATTTATCATTAAACGCTGGAAAGATTCTACGAATAAGCTGACTGACCGTTCTTCGGTTTGAATTTTATCAAATTGATTGAATTTTTCTAAAACATGCTGATTGATTCCTTAGTTTATGCATGAGCTGGGAATCACCTTAATATTTTTGGCAAAAATTTGACTGAGCTTGTTGTCAGTGTCTGATTTTGCATTTTTAATGTCCTCGATGTCTTGTTGGAACAATTTATGAAGAATTGCACGTTCATCTCTAGATTGGCATAAAATGGATAGATCTTTGAGATCATTATCGTCGTTATCAGCACTGAAGATAGCCTCGAATAGCATTTTGGCCCAGACGATACAATGAATAGGCTTTTAGGGACGCATACGAATCGTGCAAACGGGAAACACTTTCTGATTACTTGATTTTGGTTCACAACTATAGCAACGGGAAATTCCTGCAATGATAGTAGTTGCATTGCCCTTGTAAGCTAGTGTTCCCGCATCGACAATGGGAATGCCTAATCTAATGCCTATCTTGTTGACGTAGTTCCTAAATAAAAGATTTGATCACCTTGCTTCTATGTTATCAAGCGCCAGAATTATAAAATTGAACTGTCTGAAGAATGAAATAGGCAAGTCTTTTATGTTCATGTGATGTGCAGTTATGTTTAACTTTGGATTCAGCTGAAGAATACTCTCACGAGCTATTATTGATTTTGACATGCCCTTGTGCTGGTGCTTAAACAGAAATTGGCGGTTAAGATTGGACAACTGAATCATGATCAAAGTACTTCGATTGTGTCCATGTCTAGAATATCGATGCTGCCAATGGGCGACTTGCTTAATACCTTAAGTATTTCGCAGCCAATTCCCCCGACACCTACCATGAGGATGCTGATGCTGGCGAGAGCAGAATTATTTCCATGAACTAATTGGTTAATGCGGAAGCTATGAGTGTTGTCTTCGATCTGCATACTCCAAATATTGACTATTAATGATTATTGAGATTGGCGATATATCCATATACAATTCAACTTTGATAAGCACTACCACTTTTTGGAAAGAATAAGACTAAGACTCAACTATCTAATTTTAGGAATAATTACTATATTTTTAGAGAGGTCATTTCGATTGGCTGATTTAGATCAGAGCAACTATTAAATCAACAGTGATTCTGTAATCAACAGAGATTCTGTATGAAAGGCTTCAAGAGCAAATATAGTCTGCTGAAAGTAAATTTGCTGATAAAATATCAACTTATATTGATGTCATTACAGGAGAATCGCCAAAAATATTTTTTAGTAAAACTGCAGGACAAGAACATGCTTAACAAATGCTTAATAAATATTGTGGGAGATATGAAAGGATGGTGAGTGATTCGCTTATATTCAAGACGACATCTCTTTTGAGATAAAACAATCATTGGACCAAATTCAAGGGCTTGATATGGTCCACTTTCTGGTGCAGTATCTGCACTGCTGGAGTAATCCATTCCAAGCAGGAACACTTTTTACCCGACCATATTAAGTCTCCTATCTTGGTATGACATTTGGGACAATTAAGTTTAATCTCGTTTTGTTCATCCTTAGGCAGCCACAGAGGAGGAGTGATGAAATACGAGCTGCAGTTTTACCCATGCAGAATGGAGTCAAATAGCCTGGTTCTGCAATGTTTGCAGCGATAATAGTCCTGTGCTTCGACCTGTTGTTGTTGCATAGAATGTTAAAAATAAATGTTCATCACGTATAAAAATGCAAAACTCCGATAATTTTATGAATTGAAATAAGAGTGCTTGCTTGTTTCTATTATAATATATAATTTCAATTGAATTCTTGATGAAGTTTCCTCCCATTACAGCACACCCCTTCCACTCTCATCCCACCCGTCGCATGTAAGTCTCCTCTCATTTAGTCACAAGGACAAGCACAGCCCGACTTCCAACAACGCCCTATCCATTCTCGATTCAGCCAGTGATTCCAACTCCGGCCCTTCCACACAAACTAAAGTGACCACTACAAATTCCAATCATTACTAGTTCCAAGTGAATGAGGTTATGGATGAGTATACAATTTTGAGACTGCTCGGCTAGGGCACCTTCGGAAGAGTGGTGGAGGGCTAGAGAAAAGGGCGTCGTTATGCTATTAAGGTAGAATATTGCTTATACAGATAATTCGACCAGTCGCCAAATACATTGAGTCTGCTCACGTGGAAAAATAAATCCTCAAGACTATCAACAAGAGAGATTAGAAAGACTAGGAGGGACTGGTCAGATACAAGCACTCCTTCTACCACGCAGGACACTTCTGCATGGTCTTCAAGCCTCTGGGAGCATCTCTCTATGACGTTATAAAAAAGAACAACTACAGGGGTTTTCCCATCAAAATGGTGCAATCATTCGCACGACAGCTCCTCAAAAGCATGGCCTTTCTGCATCGCATCGGCTACACCCACACTGACTTAAAACCTGAAAACATACTTTTGGAGAAGGAAGACCTCATCCTCGACAATTCGCAAGGCTACGACTATTGGCTACCCCGCAGCACAAAGATTAAAGTGATAGACTTCGGTGGAGCGACTCTCTTCAATGAGCCACACAGCACCGTTATTTGCACAAGGCAGTATCGTCCCCCAGAGGTCATATTGGAGTGTTGTGAGTGGAATGAAATAGCAGATGTGTGGTCCATCGGATGTATCATAGTGGAATTGCTATCAGGTGACCTCCTGTTCGCGACGCACAGCGACTGTGAGCATCTAGTCATGATGGAAAAGAACTCAGGGCGTTTTCCACAGTGGATGATAAACAAGACGACGTCCTCGGGGCTACGAAAACTATTCAGGGACGGTTTCATCTGCTAGGCTGAAGCGGAGAGGCAGCTCGAGCATTGGTAGAATGTGCGCGCTATGAAAGTGAGCGACTAAGTGCTCTGGCAACATGAGAGTCTAAGAGAGTTGGTGCGACAGTGCTTGGAGATCGATCCAAACCGGCGGCCCACCTGCGCCACACTGTTACGCCACCGTTTCTTCCAGGAAAAGTTTGTCTGAGTTTGACCGCAATCGTGCTAATGCATGATTTAATTTTAGTTTGAACTTTGCACCAGGCCGCACCTTAGGCATATTAACGCAGCGCGGCCGCAAGTTCCTTTGATGCTCCCACGAGAGCATTCTTCTTAGTCGGCCATGAGCATTCTGTCATAGTCATGTACCATTTACGATAGGTATCTGCGTTGACATAGACTTCCATCATAAGGATGAGAAGGTCATTTCTAGTTGAAGCTATTACTGTGCAGTGCGCAGGATAGATATATGATTATATGTTGAATTGAAACATTTTGTATATGCTAGCCACTATCATTATATGGCAATTTAAAATGAGTAGGACACAGAATGTTAACTCCAGCAATCACAACGACTCCAGCCAAGACAACTCTAGAACCGAGCAGTCTTACATTGATCTGAAGGAACAAGGCAAAAAGGTGCTACGCAAACTTATTCCCAGCCAGTCCATTATCATGCTCAAGAAATTAGTTCATGGCGCAGATACGTTAAGACGCGAAATCTTACCAGGTCAGAAGTTGTTGCCCGCCCTAACTATCAAAAACATGCAGAATGAGCTGGGGGATCGCAGCTCAAACCAGCAGTCCAATTTCCAATAAATGAATAAAAATCTGACTCATAGTATGTTGTTCTTCCACCAAAAGGTCAATGTGCCTGCAGAAAATGCGGAAATAATGCGTCTTCAAACAGAAAAGTGTTACCGAAAAATACCCAAATGGTACTTCGAAGCAGAAATGCCACCGGAAATGGTGAGCAAATTGTTAACTCGGTAACGTGATAAAGTGATGGATTTAAGGGATGAGCTCAGTGATTACTTGGACGAGGTAATAATGAGTTAAGGCAGGTGGAGTTTAATGTAAATCAGCAGGTGGCCTACAAACTAAAAGTGTTCATGACTTTTGTGAATTATCTCACAAGTATTGGCGTTTTGGCCGATCTCAGTATCAACAAGATCCGAGGCACCCGTTTAAAGAATAAAGAAATTCAATAAATTGTGGTACAGCGAGCAGAGAGAGTCAATGCACTGCGCTACCGAAAATAACTAATCTAAAAGTGCCTGTAGACTTTGCATTCTCTTAAGTACTCCTATTGTTAATTAGAAAACTAAAGAGGCTTGAGAATTATCTCATCTCACAAGTACAGGCTAAGGGTAAAATATCAATTTCAGATTATTATGCAGATTATTGCTCTATTCACAAACGAATTAAATAATATTGCTGTCCTCGCATGCTATGTAAGTACTGGGATGTAGCTTATTATGTTGAGCGTGGTTATCAGGACTCTTTCAGCCGTTCTCTCAAAAAGTAAAATTACTATGAATCAGTTATTTGGGAGAAATAATTGTGGTGGATGAAAAACAACTCAAGGAGATAGTGCAGCCCAGCAAAATGCAGTTTGCTACTGTTGTCATGCGACCAGAACGAAGTTAGCACAGTCTTGACGAGAGTTATTAAGTTGATGAAGATGAAGTCGAATTAGTGACTAAATATAACATCTAGCGATAAATTGCCAGTGTTTTCCAGCAAGGTATCAACAAATGCACGTACGCAACGGATGACATCTGCGAGTAGCTGAAGGTTAATCTCAAGCAGTGCGAAGACAAGTTCTACAACATTATCAAAGGAGAACAGCCCCTCCTCCTTACTCGTGAGCTTACCAAATTATAGAAGAAGGCTGCTCTTGATCGACTCTCTATAAACAAATACGTGAAAGTAGTTGAGTTATGGAGTTCCAGGCTCAAGAAAATTATTAAAAGGTAAGCTTCAGTTATTGAGAAAATACTAAAGACTGCAGAAGAATTGCATGATGAATCTCCAGATAAGGAGGAGGTGGTGTGCAGCTATCTGATACAGATATTAGAGATAACTCTACTGTGTATTGATGAATCACTCTCGACCATGATTTCTGGCAGAAAACTGACGCAAAGGGAATCCGAGCCCATCCGACAAATTTTGCAGCAATGTAAGGAATGGAAGAGTTTGATTGTTGGTTTAAAGCACTCACCCTCCATTTGGCAGCAACTCAAAGCACGTTTTGCACACTCTTAAGAGAATAAAGACATTTAGATAAATATTATGGAAGGACTACTGGCTCAACTCTCTAGCTTAAGACGCCGCAATGTCTAGGCCATGATAAATGTTTACAATGCAACTTCTATAGAGCAACTACCTTAAAAATTACAAGAAGAAGAATGGAAAGCTATTACTATTCCGAGCAGATTCGAGGCGACACTTGGGGAGGTCATCTATGGCCCAATTTACGCTCAATGTACTCTTTGCTAATCCAGACATGTAAAACTCAGAGAGGAAACTGTTATCGAACAGTTTACTGTTAGAGCGAAGTATGATCATCTAGAAAACAAGCGTCAGAGATATTGGATTATCGAGAATAGAGTAGGACAATAGATCGGGAGGTGGGAGTCGATTTAAAATGGAGTTTAACTTGCAAATAAATTCAAATTAAGTGACAATGGAAGGAGAAAGTTTTAGATTGATTGGTTCGACGATGAATATGGTAGATTTTTTGCACGGATATCTGTAGTGGGTGTAGTAGGCCGGTGGAGTAGGCGAGTAACTTTAAAGTACAATTCTCAGCAGGATTATGGAGTTCATCATTATGTACAACACTCACATCAAGGATTTAATTTTGAATAAGGAAGCTCTTAAATATGGCAAGATTAAAACTAAATCTATCACGGGGAAACATCTCCTCATCGCTTACTCACAACTGATGTTCTTTAGATTACTTACACAACTTATCGCCAATAGGTTTTAGTCCTTTAACTAATTTGCAGCACTCATCAAGGCAAGAATATAAAAAAACATGGCTGATATCAGCAAAAAATTTAGAGAGGTTCTTCAGCTTGCCATCAGAGAATCTATTTAAAAATTAGTGGTTGATCCTCGTAAGGAAATAAAGGGACCAATTTCTTCTAGCATATAAATAGTAGGAGTATTGACTAAGTCTTGCGAGTATGTTAGGGACATCCTCTGTGGTGATCAGGAAATGAGTCAATTTTTGAATGTAGCATGGTGTGGTTTGTATATGGAAAAAATCAAAGCTCAGCACAGAAGTGTTACCCGTATGATAATGAGCAGCACTGGCAGCCGGAAGTCTAAGGACATAGATTGGAGCGATAACCTATACTGGAAGTTCAAGGAACTCGAGTATATGGCTCAAAATCTCACAGAACTGAGGGAGTATTTGCCTGGATTCTAAGCAATCCTATCAGAATTGTAGGAGGAGAGAAAGAAACTTGAACATCCTTAATGAATATATACTGTTTAGAGTCTCACAAACTTTTATCAATATCACTGAAATATAAATATTGAGTAAGATTTGAATTCAAGCCTTTTGTCCTCACTATCGTCTGTTATCTATCCAAATAGCCAGCGCCGCATATCCTTATCTACGACTCCTTCACCTTCATATTCGATTTTTGCGAAACAGCTTCCCTTCTTGCCCAAACTGGATTCCAAATACTTCTCTCCAGTTTTAATTTTTATCTCCCAATTGCCAAAAATTAAATAATTTTTATCGTATGAGTGTGTCTTATTTATCCTTGATGCGAAGAGAAAGCGCTCCTCGCTGAGATTGCACAGGAAAGATTTGGGATTTGATTTAGGTATGTAATTAGGTTTAGGGTCGAAGCAAAGCTGCGTGAAGGCTCCAATGGTTTGATTATTACACATCTAGATGAGAATTAATAAATTGCTTTTATTATCAATTTTTTCGTGAAAATTGACATGAGCCATCTCAGGGTAATCGTAAATCTTTTCACAAGTGAAGAATTTCAGGTCAATTTTATCGAAAACTTTAGCCAGTTTGCGCTGCCTATCGAGAGAAAGAACTTCTTTGTTAATTTGGAATAGAGAGATTTATTCTTTCTCTATTTTATCGATTATCTGTATTTATTAATGGTTTTCATTATGGCAAATCTTCATTTCTGATTTTTTAGTAATATTAATTTTTGGTTTATAAAGATGAATCTCTGACTTTTTGGTAGAAAGTTGGATCTATATTTCCTATTCATTGTCTGAATATGATTGTTATTATTTCATTAATTGCCCTTTTATAGAAAATTATTCTTATTTTGGATTAAATTTGCCTTTCTACAATTCTTATTTTTAGTAGTTCTGATGTTCGTAGTATTCCTAATGTTACTCCTTTGTTTATGTTTGTTTGGATTAAATAACATCTTTAAGCATTTTGTGGATATCGTTAATTTTTGGGTTGAATGTTTCCAGTGTATCTCTGTTGTTTTTAATATTTTTAATATCTTCCTTGATGCTCTTAATATCTTAGCGTATCGATACCATCTCCTTCCAGATCATATTTAAGTTGACCACCTTGTCCATAGTTTATACTAGATTGATAAGTAATTATCATTTATAATTAAATCAAAATAATTTATTGATGCTTTCACAAAAAAATGAAGCGGATACTCTTCAACATATTATTATTTACTTCACTAAATTATTAACAATTTATTGGTTTATTTTCATCTAGCAATTTTAAACTATTTCCTTACAGTCATTTTACAATTTATATTGGGCAAGCAAATGAAGAAATTTGAATTTTCTAGCTTTGGTAAATCAGGAAAAGGATGTGAAGAACAAGCCATCAGAGTTAAGACCATGCCCTCTTCGGATAATCCTAATATCATACCTGAAACAAAAAACAAATAGAACATTATGGCATTTAATCAAGACTCATACCCATTTTTAAATTAAGAAAATTCATCATTTTTTCTCTTTAAGACCTTGGTAAGTTTATCTCTTAGCAATGACAAGCTTTAAAAAGTGATAAAGCTTTGTCATCCTAACATTATTAGTCTACGAAAGATAGTAAAGAGTCGTCCAAAGTAAAGCTGTCAAGGTAAAGGCCAAACCTATTACTCTTTCTATTATGAAATCATCCAGTACGGAATTAAAATGATATCTGAGGAGATCTAAAAAAATTCAAAATTTACTAGTATAATTCTAGCTCTTGACTTAAGAAAAGTTATCAGTGATGTTATTGAATATCTTCAAAAATAAGGCATTTTTTATGCAGTCAAGAAAGAGGATATTGGAATTGACAGAGAAGGAACTATCAAAATTTATATTCCACCCAATATGGTTTTTGATTCCAAATATGATAGATCAATCATGCAGCGGGCATTTTCTGACATAGTTGATTGGTGGAAGTCAGTGCAAGACAAGTGCCATCGACAAATGTTCAGGAAAGACAATCAATTGGGCAGGATTAAGTTAGCAAACAATTAAAGTCTTAAGTTTAGCAATGCAAAGGTTACATAAAGTTTTATCAAACAAGAGTCAAAGGAAGATATGATTGAAGTCAAAGATAAAAAAAATGTGAAAACTGGTTAACTTAAACACAAACATAGCCTAAACTCTCATATTCAATAACTAGCTAAACTTGGAGAACTTCAATTGTAGAAAATCAATAAAATTGATAAGTAGGTCAAACTGATTAGAGAAAAACTTGTCTAGCAATCAAAGTAACATCAAAAAAAGCTATAGACCCAAAGATCAACTTAAAAACTTTTAAAACATAGCTATCTTAAATAAAACGCAAAGCAGCAACAACCCTTTTTGCCACGATAATCAGTCCAGCAAAACATAAACTGCATCAATATCTATAATAACACCCTGCCTAACTTCCTTGTGCCCAATTGCTATAATTATAACTACATGCCTCAGCCCCCAACTCATCCTCATCGCTTTGACAGAAACTATCATCCTGATATCCAAGACAATCACGATGGGAGTGATTCACAAGATACCTATGACATATAATTCGAGTCCCAATGTTAATTGCCCAATGCTGGTGTTAAAAAAAGCTACCGCAACACTCTCTTTTCTCGACTTGACAATTTATCTGCTGAATACTCTAATCGTGAATTCAAGCACAGTCGCCAGCAATCCGGAAACACCTTTCGCGACAAATAGAAGAAAAATCAATTATTTAACCCTAAGAAACGAACTGAGTCTGCTGGCCCTTTGCAATTTAAAAACATTATTAATAAATGCATTAAGCCTCAGTTTTTAGCTAAAAAATCAAATATTTACTAAGTTCCAGGCGAAGATTAAAGTGAAAAATCTGACTCTCCAAAAAGGAAATAAGACAACATTTACGGGCTGTTTGCAAATTCAAATAATGAGCAAAGGAATCTAAGCAAAAGTTTTGGCAATAAATTATCGCCAATGATTTTTTCTGGTCGACACATCCAGGCAGAGATTAAAAGAATGGCAACAAGTAATGAATTTTCGAATAACCGTGTTAAAGTCAATGATAAAAAGCCAAATGTGATTGAATAAAAAGTGAAGAAAGTGCTATAGAAGACGAAGAACGCGATAGTACTGTTGAATGGAGTGAAGAACAGCCGAGAGAAGGGAGTCAAATTGTTTGCTTCCAAAGAAAAATGATACAATACATTATTGTTGTTTTAGTTATAAATTTAATTTCAGCATAATAGTCATGAAAGCTAATCGTTAGAATACTTATAATATATCAAAACGCCACATGAACAAACAGTCGCTTCATCTAAATTCACGATAACTCATGTTCACTGCTCCGCAAAGTAGAAGAACTCCAAAATATACTCTGGCTCAACTTTTTGATCATCATCTTCAAAACGAAATAATCGTCCGATGCTGTCAAAATATCGAGATAATCTTAAATGAAAAAGCTGAAGATCTTTACAGTTCAAATAAGCTATAGTAAGGCAGTGAAATATGCTTAAACGTTGGCTCGGGTATTTCTAATATGTTGAAGTAATGCTTTGAAATTTATGAGACAGATTCACAGAAATAATATGTATTCAGTGCTATTCAGCCAGATACTTGTTATTCTGCTAAGATGAAGCGAAATAAAAACTCAAAATTGCATTTCAATAAAGATTAATCTAAAGTATATACTAAACCCTTGGCGATACACAAAGGAAACGCGAAAAATATATTTTAAAAAGGGATGTATGCTGTCAAATAAACAATGAAATAGTCTTTCCAGTCGCAATAGCTTTGCCCAGAGACAACGGATAAATTATCAGTTCGCAAATAAAAGAAAACACAATGCATAACGATCCTCAATCTCTCTTTAGATCAAAGCGTCGAAAAGGAATAACAATCAGCGTTACTAAAATTGCCAACTTAGAAAAATACTGCTGTATAATCGTTTAGTAAAACAGGTAAAGGCTATAATAAATAAAATTAAAAGAACAATAAAAATGGCTAAAATATGACATATTAAAAGATTCCTCCAAAAGTATAAAAGGAATAATTAATAATTGATTGCATCGCTGACCCCAAGTTTAGCTTTGCTTCTGGGAGAAGAAAAAGCCTAATTGCAAAATAAGCACCCATTAAATAAAATATTATGAGTATTAAAGGTTCCCCTCATTTATAGGATGAAATATATAAAATTAAACCAAAATAAATGTAGCAGAATGCACTCAATGAGATGGGGGCACTCTTAGAAATAGGGGATAATGCAAGTAATATCAAAGAAGACCAAGACAGCAAAGCTATCTAATCCATGAAGCCCTCACTAAAAAATAGCAAAGATGGTATTAAAAAAGTAATTGTACCCTAATCCAATACACTGGTTTAAAAAATGGAGCTTTCTAATCTTGCCGCAGAACATGACAAGAACATGAATGACTGCATATCGATTACTGAAACCAAAAATTAAAAATCGAATTAATCTTAATTTACTGTCAGATATAATTTCAGGTTTACAGATAAAAAGAGTCGAACGTAAGTTCTTCGAATAAGTCCATTGCGATTTAGAACTCCACTGAAGATTCATGGTCCTGCTCCCTCGGAAATGGTTGCAAAAAATATGCCCTGATAAAATGATATGTTAAATATTTTATATGATGTACAAACTGAAGAGGATATTATAAAAATGAAATGGACACTCTTCAAATACCAAACACAATCCATATCCTTACCTATGTAATATTTTAATTTGAACTCTATTTTACTTGTAGCAATAATTATACATTTAAAGGGTAATGAGTCTGATCGAGAAATAGGGCAGTAGAAAAAATCAGTTCACTAGTGGAGGAGGCTAAAAAGATTTAGGGTTGCATATGGCACAAATTCATGTTTTTGCTAAACTACCCATCTCAATTGTTTTATCACAACTACAGTTATAGTTAAGCAAACACAAATACACCTTTCAATCACACTAAGACTATAATTAATTGATTTCCATCATCAAAGTGGGTAATTATAGAACTTTAGCTCTGATCGAGACATCAAAATCCTAAGGGTCTTAACCATAAACTATTTTTCCCAAATATTATAAATTTTAATCAACTTAGTCAGTAAAACTCATCACTTTTCCCTTTAAAATAATCGGCAGCGGCTTACAAAATCTGTCTTCCTAAAAAGATGTCTTAGATTTATGCTCAAATTATTTTAATAGTAAGGAGGGTATTAAACTCTGTCGAGTGCATATGATAAGAGGATCAAAAGACAAAAAACTGGAATCTTCTAAATCTTTGAAGAAGATAATAACAAATATGCATTATGATAAATTATTTGTCTTCAAAGATGGTGAAAATGGGCTTGGTATTGCGAATGACTCAGCAAATTATAACAGTATCATTGAAATTTTGGAGAAATAGCAAAAGATCGAAACATTTCGCATATATAAAGATTTGGAGTCCAAGGAGACTCCCAGCAATAGGAGCAAATATCTTGTATTGGGCGATACAACACCAAAATCAATGAATATCTTTCAGTCTCTGAGAAAGAAGAAGGATTTGTTTGATATAATGATTATGGGAAAGTTATAACCCAATGATTATTTATTAGATGAAAACGTGGTATTAGCAACAAGTGATCCAGTAGAGCATCTGAATTTCTTAATTGACAATGGATTTGATTCTAATGGTATTAAAACTGTAATGCAAAATCTTATCTCGAAGAAGGATAATAAAAATTATGGCATAACTAAAAATTAGGGCGAGGCTCATATTCCACCTGATAATATTAAGAATGACAAAAAGTAAACTGTTGGTACTGGATAAAATGTCAATTAAAATATAACTTTTACATTAAATACTGAAAAAGCGAAGGTTCCACAAACTTAAGAAGTAAAAAGCGAAATTTCGTAGAAAAGAAAGATAAAAAGAATAAAAAGTCCAAAACCATCAGTGTTAAGGTAGAAGGAAGAGGAAAGAAAAGTTAATATCAGTATTGTTAAAGTACAAAAGGAGGAAAATGCCATCAAATAAATTTAATCAAATACAATCAAAGAAACTCAATCAAATGATGGAATCAAAGAAACCCAATAGAATGCAATCATAGAAACTATATAGAATGCAATCAAAGAAATTTAATAAAATGCAATAAACAGCAAAGAGGAAATTATTGCCATCAATGAGATAAAACCTTTAATTTAACCCTAACCTTAATCTTCAAATAAAACAACCCGATTGGTGATTGAAAATGCAAATTCTGTGAATAATTCTCTAAATATATAAGTTCCGATCTAAAAAGTTGCTTCCATAACACATCTTTAAACCAATAGCCTCCCTTTTAGCAATAATCCTAAACCAGATTATAAAGACCTAAAAAACTCTCCTTCTTATATAATTCCTGAGATGAGTGAAGAATATCGAGGATCTAACCTCGAGCCCGAGAACAGTATTAAATTAATAAAACATCAGAGTGTATTTATGCCGCCATCGAATGAAATAGTGATTAATTATCCACAAGAGGGAAGCATGTAAAAAAAGATAATTACAATCAACTTAAATAATTAGCCTGCCATTTATGATAGTAAAAGTAGCTAACAAATAATAACAGAATCTAAAATACAACCAACTTAGACCTATGCCACAGGTTCTTCCAAAAATATATCAATAACACCAATCAACTACACAAATACATACTCTAACGGAGGTAATTAAGTGAAAGTAAAGATTTATGAAAAAAATCCTCAAAATGAAGAAAGAAAATCTAAGACGATCGTATATGATATAAATATTGATCAATCAAGTGGACGACCTTACAAAGTTATTTAACCGATAGATACAATAAATACTTCATCTGTAATGAAGATTGAGAAAGAGAACGAGTAAAATAACCAATTTGGAGAAGACAAAGATTCGAGATTATCACATCGCAAGTCTCAAATAAAAATGGTTGAGATTTATGAACCAATGGGTTCAATTGGCCCTGAGGAAATAAGGATATAAAATAAAAGTCCTTCAAAGTCAGTTGAAAAGTCATCTTTATAAAATAATAGTCAAAAATATGTTCAATAAAATTTTCAGAAATACAACTACCCATCACAGAACGGGAAAGATTATTACAATGTACGAACATTGAACTATCATACCATCAATAATGAACCATACAACAACAGAATAGAGATTTCAACGTGGAGAACAGAGGAAACCATCAGCAATCCTGTATATGAAAAGCCACCTATATAAAATTTGCAATCTAGATCAATTTATCGAAATAATCACCAATTTCCTCCAACATAAACGAAAGTCACCCGCACAATTGCCAATAATACGGGTATAAATCTAAACGATTATTAGCCAATATAAAGAAATGGCATAACTGTTTATATGAGAAAGGTTCCAATCATAAAGAAATATTCAGAGAATAATCCTCTCAAAGTGCATAAATATGAAGCAACGTCATTGCGAAGAGATGTCCCACTAAATTATCAACAAGTTTATAATTATACCTATAAAAGACCAAGCGTTATTCGTGATAACACTGTAGTTGAAACAACACCACTCCATGCAGCATCTAAACCTAATTCCAAAATTTAAATTGTCAGCAATACTTTTGGAGAAATGATTTAATCTTCACTCGAGAAAAACCCCAGCAGAGATCATTCTGAACTCAGTTACAAGGGCGAGAGGATATAGAACGATAGCATTAAAAAAAAATTGTATGAAATTAGATAGCCTCGAGTTGAAGTGGAAATGATCGAAATAATGGAACCCAAAGTGTAAGCCGTGAGCTATAGTCATCATAATATAATGAATTAAAGCAATACGAATTCCAAAATATCAGAAATGCACTCAGATGGGTCAATTTTGCGTAGGAATAATATCAAATTTGGCATTAAACCAAAGAAAGCATAATAAAAATCTGAATTTGCAGCTTCAATGACGGAGAGCAAAAATGCGAGTGGAGTATATGGGTTGAACAATCTTAACAAAAAGATGGCTCTTAATCGTATTATTTCTGGCTAAGGGTATTTATAAGAAGAGAAGGAGAAGTATAGGTGCATCATTACTAAATTCAATTGTTTCCACTTCATAATTACTGAGGAGATGAGTTACCTCATAGAAATAATCAACAGATTCATTGCCACATCTAATGACACAATATAAAGTTTTACGGGATCAGAAGAACTGTATGAGTGCATTAGACAATAAAAGATATATGATAGGTATGATGTGGGATTAATCTTTGTGAAAAAGGAGCAAGTTGCATATTTTAATACTGGTGTCTTTCCTGATTAATATTATTTTGTGGAAATCGATGGTGAAAGAGAGCAAATGCTATAAATTAATCAACTCAATAAGAGAATCAAAATGGATCAGATGTGGCACCTCCCCCTCGCTCAGAAGAAACTAATCGACAGTCAACTCTATCAATATGTCATTTACCATAGCGATAAGCCATACGTATCGCATGTGGCTGACCAATTCTAAAATAGCGAATTTATCCTATAAAAAATAGAGACAGATTTTAGTTGTTAGATTTTAGACTGCTATTATTGCTAACTGCCACGATTGGTTAGACTCTACGTGCTCTGTGCTAAATAATAGCTATTTAATTTGCAAAACATAGCATCAATTTACGAAGAGCTAAACCCAAATTTCCAAAAGTAAAGCTGCAAACTGATCTGCATTTTAAGTAATTGTATAATGGATGATGAGTTGATTAGAAGTAATCCCACTGTTACTTTCATTTCCAATCAAAAATAACTGAAGAGCTATCATGATGTTATTTAGAATGCTCACAACGAATAAAAATAAACAATTAAATCGTTTCCCATCGATCAAGTGTTTTATCATTAAAAACATGAACATCTAGGGAAAAAAATTAGACAAGAATTTCCCGGACGGTTCTTAACTATACCCTACTCGCAAGTAGCAGAAGTGAACAGCAAAATAGATAAGAGTGCACAGATAACTGCAAGATCTAAATATAATCAGAAAAACTATCTAATTCTTCACTAAAGCGTTAACGGCGAGAAGGTGCAAATGTAGAAATTCGCCAAGGTCTATATGTTAGGGAGAGTGAAGATAGTTCAGAATAAAGTAATTCGCGTCATGGACGAAAGCTAACTCTTTTAATTACTAAGGAAGTGATGTTTATATTATTTTATGAAGAATTGCCCAATAAGTCAGCAGCAGAGACCTGCAGGTTTCGAGTCCAAACAGGTAACTGCCCACTACTCGATGTTGATCAGCTACATATTTCTAGAGACATTTAACTGCAGAGCCGTACATATCTTCTTGAAGAATTTATAGCTGCCATCGATCAGCACCTGTGTCCAATGACTGATACCTCGATGTACTTAGTCTATATGCTTCGAATAGCCTTGCGCCAGTCCCCTGGCTTGCTGGTAGCTTCGCCAAAAACGCTTCTATTACGTGGATTGTTGCCCTCAGAGAAGTTCATTTCTACGATTTCATTCTTGATTTTCAGTAGTTTATCATGCAGCTGTTCTAGCTTTAAGCCATATCGATCGATTTGCTATTCTCTTACCTTTTTATCAATGGGTCTTGCAATCCTTTCGACGAGTCTGGACTAAAATAGAAATTCCAGCATCTTAAGTACCTATTGGAGTAGGTTTTCCTCTTCGGTCTATGACATGGTTCCTCTCTTTCTCTTGATATTGGATGTATTTTTCTTATCTTTATCCATGGTATAGTATTATTATTATTTTCTATTAAGGTCACATTATTGATTCCAGATGTATCACAATTAATTAAATAAAACATCATCTTTTGATTATTATGGAGAAAATTAGAATGGAACGACATTTCAGAAAGGATAATCGCCAATTTCATTATTCAATTGAATGCTTGTATCAAGGGTATTACTAGCAAGCAGTGAAGTCAAATAAATAAATAAATCAGCACAGTCAAAGCAACACCAATCCAATTCTCACTACTTCTGCACTGCACTGCTATCTGCTGGATTAATTTTAGCCGTTGGATATTTTTTTAAGGAGGGTCTTATTTTAATTTTAATTTGATTGGCTGTTTTAATTACAGATGGATTTAATTTCTTGAAATTTTCAAGAGTATCCACAGCGTATATATCAATTCAAAAATACAATGGCAGGAAAAGGAGGAAAATCAGGAAAAGCTAAAACAACTTCAAACAAGGCCGTCTCCAAATCTTCAAGAGCCGGACTACAGTTCCCTGTTGGCAGAGTCGGAAGACTTCTGAGACATGCTCACTATACTGAGAGAGTGGGAGCTGGAGCTCCTGTCTATCTGGCTGCTGTGTTGGAATACCTCGCTGCTGAGGTACTTGAACTTGCCGGAAACGCCGCCAAGGACAACAAAAAGACTAGAATTGTTCCAAGACACATCCTATTGGCCATTAGAAACGACTAAGAGCTAAACAAGCTCCTTCACAACGCTACCATTGCTGAGGGTGGAGTGCTCCCCAACATCAGCGGCCCTGTGACTGGAACCAAGCAATCAAGTGGTGAATCTTCCCAAGCAGTTTGATTTCAGTTTATTTTTAACTATCATTCCTTACTATTATCTAACCTCTTAATTTTTAAAAGAGAGGCATTTATATCATCTTGGGCTTTCATGCTTATTTGCTACTTATCGCGATATGGATTAGAAATATCAATGCCACATTTGCATGGAAACGGCGCACAAACCAATCGTTACACCATGCGGACATCTTTTTTGGTACACACAATCTCATCTAGCTGGCAGTGCATTTACCATTGGCTCAGATCTAATCAAGAATATCTCACATGCCCCTTATGTAAAAGTGGACTTGAGCTTTCATCCGTTCGCCCTATTCTTCTGAAAAACTAACCTCCTTAAAAAGAGGAATTTGGAGTTCCGCCAAGGCCACGACCTTTTAGGAAAGTAAACTGTAAGAAGAACATGCGTTAGATTCCTAAATCGATTCTGTCGATGGGAATGAATGTACAAAGGGGAGTTCTTTTGGCAGGGTATGGCATTTTCCCTTCAGTCTATCAATGTTTACTGCAAAATTTCAAATAGCCAGAATTGCGAGAGGATGTTATCAACGATAAAAACTTGGAGTTTAAGATGCATAAAATTTTGAAGAAATGCGTATATTTCTCAATTGTACTTATGATTCTGATATTACTATGGGTTTGAGGCGTAAATATCCTCATTTATTTCTTTTATATTTATTAACTATCTGTTGATGATCAAGATCAGTCCAACTGCCAACTAAGGCATCAGAATGCTAATTTAAATAATATTAGGCATGAACTTGGCTTATCATTGTTGATGCTGTTTCGGAATGGAAGGTTTTACTTGTCGGCAAGTGTTTTTGGCAGTTGTTTAATATAATTTAATGTAGAAAGGTGAAGAAAAGAAGGTGAATGTCACTGACGAAGAGGCCTTCGCATGGATTAAGAACAATAACAAAGACATTAATCCCAACTAGTGGAGAGTCCGTTTCTACTAAAAGCTGGGAATTGAGAAGGCCGCAGAGACGTAAACATAAAATACTGACTCCTAACTTCTAAAGGAAGACCAGTTTGAGAACGACAAATATTACATTAACTTTTTCTCTCAGCGCACATCTCAGAATATTAGGAACAGATACCTTTCCAAATTGATGCTTAGTGAATCAGCGGAAGATAGGCCCCACAAAAAAGATCAGCATAGTACATTTTATATTAGGTAGTCTTCATCTTTGATTGGGATGACACTATTCTTTGCACGTCTTATCTCAGCTCCTTCCAATTTTTAGATATAAGTCCTGAAACCAAAATTTTACTAGAGAAATTGGATGAATGCTCAGAGAAGCTGATGCAAAGGTCAAAGGAGAGGGGAGAGAAGTTATACATTATCACCAACGCAGCCAAAGGATGGGTTGAATACAGCAGTAAATTGTAAGTAGCATGCAATATAGGTATTTACCAAAGACACACAAGGTTATTAATGCGAGCACGATTAAAATCATATCAGCGAGGTCTATGTTTGGATAGTAATATCCTGGAGATTTCGCAAGATGGAAAATAGAAGCCTTTAAAACCATTCTCAATTCAGCAGATAGAATTGTACACATTCCTTCATTAAGCTTGTTACTAATTTAATTTGCATTGGAGACTCAAATATTGAAATGGAGGCAGCTCATAGTCTTTCAAAGTAGTTCGAGCATAGTTTGGTCAAGACCATTAAGTTTAGGGAGAATCCTAAACCTGAAGAACTTATCAAGCAGCAAGAGCTTGTGTACTAAAGGATGAAATAGATCTTTGAAAGCACCAAAAATTTAACGATTCGATTGGAGAGAAAGAACAGCAAAGAGAAGAGAGGAGGTCAAGCGTGATAGATCAAAATTTATATCTTTAAATTGTATTGTCAAATGTTAGAATTTTATTCAGAATTAGCTATCGGCTTAGCAATATTCAGTAAAGGGTAATGGCATATATTTGTCCACTATTAAATTAAATGGACCTCAAAAATACAAATATTATCTCAATCTCTCTACCACAAATCTGTTGTAATGTTAATAGGGCTACATCATTGCTGTTGACACCTTACTTCTTGCCTTCCTCCTCTTTGTCCTCCCATCTCCTCTTCGTATTCCTCACTGTCAGCTCCAGCAGGATGAGTGTTAAGATCAGCTTATCTATATTACTCCAGAATTTTATTTTTCTTGACTTTGCTGTATCCTTCGGATTTAATTGCAGTAATATTCAGCACTTTGGCCAATTTTTAAATGGAGAAGGCTCCTTTTTTAGGGAAAACGACAATAAATTCAATATAAAGGTGGCCATAGGACATTGGATCCTTATAAAATGGTAAGCCCAATCCTCTGATAGTTTTGAGCTCTTCATTCTGGATAATTTCTCCTGGAGAAGTTGCAATTATATGTTTTTTTCCATCCAAGTGTTTAATTTCAATGGTGACTCCAGTCAAAGCTTCGAGAAGGGAAATTTTCTTAATGATGATAAGGTCGGCACCTCTTCTCTGAAAAACGTCATGTTTTTTTATTTTAACTCTAACGTAAACATCTCCAGCAATTATTCCTGGCTGAATAGGGGAAAATTTACGTATTCATCGTGCTATCCCGTATATATGTAATCGTGCTCGTTGGGACAGCCTGATTCAATAGCAACTTCTAAGACTTTGTCCACCTTTAGCACCTTCTTTCCCTTACAATTAGGACATCGGTCTTCTTCCTTCATTGTTTCTCCATTGCCTTTACAATCTGGACACTCGCCTTGTGATTGAGTATACATTCCAGGGCCGAGTTGCATCAATCGAGTCACCACACCTTGCCCTTTACACTTAGCGCATTTTGCCACATTTTTACCACCCTTACCATCACATGGTTCACAGATGCGATTTCTTAATTATTAGACTTATACCTTGTAATTTTGACGTTTTTCATGGCTCCATTATAAATTTACTCGAGAGTTACCTCCAATTCAATCAATTTTGGCTTTCCTTTTCTGGGACCAGAGGACTTTTTACCTTGGCCAGTAAACATTGAGAACAAATCTCCGAATCCTCCTGCACCTCCGGGAGGTCCTCCGTTTTTGACTCCCTCTTATCCATAATCATCATAAAGTTGTCTTTTTTCTGGATTTGACAATACTTAGTAAGCTGCAGTCACTTCTTTGAATTTATCTGGATCTCCTCCTTTATCGGGATGCTCCTTAAGAGCTTTCTTTCTAAAAGCTTTCCTAATTTATTCAGTTGTGGCTTTCTTATCCACACCCAATCTTTCATAGTATTGATTGGTGTCAACTTCCTTCTTCGAACCAGCATCCTCTCCATCGCCTTCACCTCCTCCAAATCCTCCAAAACCACCACCAAATCCCCCGAAGCCTCCTCCAAACATCTATACTGATTAAGTTGAAAGATTAATAAATATATAATTTTTTTGTTCAAATCAAAATTATAACAAACTTTGGCATATTATATTGGAAAAATGGCAGTCCATGGAAAATCATCGCAGATTTATCAATTCATCATTTGGATAGTAAAAATAATGATAACTCTATCATATATGACTTTTTGTGATGTTATTGCGTTATTTGTGTTTCGAGCAACCATCAATATTTATAATAATATTTGTTTTTACAAGCTCGGCCAAATGTCTACTTTGTGAATTATGTAAGCAATTAGCTTGGCTATCTATTTTATAATGGCCTGGCCCAGGTGTGTCGATATTAAGTTTCTTCACTAAGTGTGATTTTCCAATCCTAAGTAAACAGATAAATTACACCACTGATGTCGACTTGGTGAGAATATCCTTGAAGCTTGGAGAATAGCTCAAGGGACTTGGAGAATCTTCATTTCTTATCACCTTTCCTGATCGACCAATGACTCCACCAGTAATTTTGGTGCTTCGTATTGATGATTATTTCAAATAAGAGCCTGGGCCTGGCAAATAGGTTTTTTTGGCTGGAGTAGTATCAACAGACTTATTAATTCTAACATAATACCAAGGATACATTGCAAAAGATTCCTTTTTCTTGATAGAATTAATTGATATTTATTTGTAATAGCCTGGTCCTGGGGTTGGTGTTTAATATTTAAACAATCGTTTCTATCGGGAAATACTACCTCCCTCATGATTAAGCATACTCTTTTATGTTCGATAATCCCCAGGACCAGGACCCTTATTGTCTTCAGTCAATTTCCTCTCAGCTTTAGAAAATTTACATTTTTTTGAACTCACCAAAGACACAGAAAGCTCATATGCCCCTGGACCTGGAATTTGTTATTTATCCGTAATATCTAATCGAGTTTGCTTAGAAATTCTGCATGTCTTTAGATTTACTTTGAATATCTCTCCTTATCGTCCTCTTCGAAACTACTCGCACAAATAGGAAATTTGATTTCCATTTTACTTTGGCTACAATTTTTGTAAAACTAGTTATCTTTTGAGTTCAAGTGATAGCTATCATTCTCAGTATTCTCTGTATTATGCCTTATATTTTTAACAATTTTGTGTTGGCTTTGTTTCTTACCCTATATTTGATAGTGGCTTACAAAATCTGATTTATTTAATTCATAGCTGCCTGGTCCTGGCCTAAATATCATAGATTTAGCTGGACTTTCTCTTAAAGATTTGCCAAAAGTGGCGGAAGGGGATGCTTTAAGCTTGGATGTTTTTTTCCACTGCTCGTCAATACTAGATATATCATGATTTACTTGAATTCAATCTTGATAGGAACAGTATTTTTATGTATTGAGGGGTCTACATTGAGATAGCTCTAACCTGATTTCTTTTACTTCATTAGTTTGATGGTGAACATAGCTGTTGCGTGTCAGTAAAGATATAATGATATAACTAACAGAACGGTTAGTAATGACCGTATTATATTTAATGATAAGTGATATCAAAATCTAATGAACAATCATTTGCGAGGCTATCTAATCGGTTATAATTCTTAATTATTATATAGATACTTTGAAGGTGCTGGGAAGATTCTCGTTTTTACCTTGGGATTAACACTTTTTAATAGTGCTTATGACTGATACCAAATGTAGGCCCTTTGCTACGAACATCACTATTGTTTTCAAAGTAAGCTCCAGGAGGAGGGTTTTATTTCATATTTCTTTCCATCCAATCTGGAAATTGCTTTTTACGACCATATCCGAAACCAACTCCTTTGCTTGAGCTTGATTTAAAACAACTATCAAGACAATATGAAGGCTATCCTGTATATTTAGGCTCATTGATAAATCGAGGAGCTTTTGGCATGCTATAGACGAGAATAGTCTTTTGAAGAGTTGCTGCACTTTGTTTATCGAATATACCTAAATTATAGATTATCTACGATCGCCATAGTTGATGTGGCTGGATACAATCGATGGCAGGTTAAATGTTTCTTTGGACTTACTGATTGAATTTTTATTGAGACTGTGATGAGTGTTGAGTCTTTCCTATCTCTGATTTTGGAGATTGGTTGACAAATCATGACTATCATTAACTATCACAGATTATTTTATATCTCTTTTAGAAAGTTGGACTGGTTCCTCAATTGTCTTATTTTTTCGTTATGATACAATAGTTTCACTCTTTTATTACTTAACTGTGATTTTCTTAGGAATCTAAACGTTACTCCTTTCTGAAGGTTGCTTCACTTAACTTTTATTTTTAATCTTTTTCTCTAATGCTTATGGAGATTTGGGCTCTTAACTTTTTGGTTATACTTTTATATCTGTCATTTTTCTTTCAGATGCTTTTCTGGCAGTCTCATTATGGATAGTATTAATCTTTAATTAATATTTAAAACTGACCTTTCCCTTTTTAAGAAGTTTATCATTCTCCTTTAAGTTCAAAGGAATAGACATTTAACCCTTTTGCGCTTTGAACTCTGATAAATTAACTTTTTCAGAGTATATGATTTCATCATTAGTAACATCCTAGTCCCAAACCTATAATTACAGACTTTATTCGTCATTAAATTTTATTTCAATATTTTTTTTAAAGCTGATTCTGTTTTGATCTCCAGTCTCAGTTCTACCTTACCATCCACCAATTCTCGCGACGACATAAGGTTAGGACTATCCCAAAAAATCTCCTCCCTCCACAAATGAAACTGCAATAGCGTCAATGGTCAAAACCTTCAATGAAACTTGCTTTGTGACCACTGATAAAAATCCAGTCCCAACTTCACCTTTCTGTTCTAGATCCATAAAAGTAACTTTTTTATCACCACTGGTTAGTCCTTCTAATGGAATGGTAGCGACTCCAATAATTTTATCTTTTAGGATATCTTTTTACCAAATTAAGACAATAAGTTTATTCTATTTTGCCTCAGCATAAATGATCTTTTTGATATCAATACTCGATTATTTCGAAATATTTTTCATTAGATCCGTTGTAATGAAATTAGAACCAACTATCAAGCGCATATACATGTCCTTATCAGAGACCATTAAATCAAGTTTTGCTTTTTAGATAAAAATTGAAGTTAATTAGCTTTCACTCTTTTTCTCCTTTTCTAAATTTTTAACTGACTCCTCCTTTGAGACTAAATTAACAGTTTAATAATCGAACTGTAGTGCTCCAATCATAGAATATTTTTGGTCAAAGACATTGAATCTTTTGGATCCGTTTTGACATTTAAACTCTTTGGCGCTGCAATCATACTTGAAGATCTAATTTTATTTTTCATTTTTGTCCAGGAGATGGATATTAATTTTACTGTTTTCCTTAATTCTTAGTCGAAGAGTTTCATTCCATGAGAGGACGAGACCTTTGGGTTCTTCTTTTTGGTCGCTGATAATACTGCCTTCCTCAGTCTTGAACTCTAAGTAAGGTTTTGTTTTTGTTATAAAGCTATGCTCCTTGACAAAATCGCATTTTATGTTTTTTATAATTAGCAAAGGAACAGCAGGTAAATTCTTTATTGTGTATTTGGCTGTGAGGCTACCAATAATTTATCCACTATCCGTGAGGACGTTCGCTTACAGAGCTCCTCCTGGAAATCTGAGTGATTTTATTTATATTTTTGATGATCCAATAAATTCTTTTTCGGTGGCATCTTCATCATAAGATTTAATTAAAATGATGGGCTCGTCAAAGTATGTAAGAACGACTTGATTTTTCCAGGTTGGTTCCTTTCCCCCACCTGCATAAGTAAGAAAATACCGTCATGAGTTTCTGTTCTAATGAAACATTTTCCAACATAAAACTCCAAAAAAGGGTCCTGCATAACTAATGAAGTACCATTTTTCCGAAAGTATCGAAATCCTTGTTGAACTTTCCTTTAATATCTGTGATGGTGATTTACTTCTCACTATTCATTAATAATAAAACTGATTGGGAATTCGAATAGAAATAAATAAAGTTTTGCTTTTAATTTAATGATATATCCTTTACAACAGGCAATAATTATTCAACCCGTATGGGCAATATCGATTAACAATACAAATCTAACTGCATCCTACTTATCATTTTTAAATTTAAAAAAATAATAGAATTGTTCTTTTCTTATGATTTTTAAGTGGATTTATTCGTCAAAAAAACAGATAAAGACAAAATATAAAATTAAAATAATAGCTAAATATTCAATTTGAGGTTTGTTAAGATGAGGCGAAAGAAAAGCGTTTCTTTCTTTGTTAGAAACTTCACTAATCCAAATTTAACTTCCCAACCTGCGAGGCCACAATCTCGTTTTCATTCTAATCACTCTCCTCCTCCGAGTCAATGATCTGCTTTTATTTGATCCATTGACCCTTCTCAGCGCTTTCTCTCTTTCGATCTTTTATAGAAATAAGCGTCTTGCTCTTTAGATCACTGTCTTCATTTAATATCTTAGCAACTACCATGGTTCTCGATTTATACTCTGGCTTTGGCTTGAATCCTTCCTTATGAGAGTTAGTCTTGAACACTCCTTCAATAATTCTATTCTTGGGGACATATTTGAATGCTCGACTAATAACTTAATTATCTATGGATCTTCTTTCTTTCTGAGAGTGATAGTTTGGGCATGATCCCTTCTTACAACCCTATACTTAGCACTTAATTGTTTTATAGAAGTTCGGATGGTATTGCTGCTCTTTCCAGCCATGACACATATTACAGTTGGAGCCTAATTCGCATCCAGTGTTGTACTCGTATATATATTCCTTTGTTTTCCAATTGAAGCACGGCTGAATGATTTTATGATTACAATGGGTTCATAACTATAAATGTCAGTTTTTCTACGATAGTCCTGCCAGTTATGAGCATAGACACACTTTGACTTATCATGTTCTGTAAGATTGAAAGGACAAAACTCAGTCTTGTAATAAAACATATAGAAGTCTTCATCCTCCGCATAGTTATGAATTAATGTGGCAAGTATTTCTTATTCGCTATGCGCATATGAGCAAAAATCTCCATAGGGACACTCACTGATACTGTGAGGATAGTGCGAACAAAACTGTTTTTTATATTTTTGGTAGTTGTAGTGCTCCTAAACGAATGAGTGAGCGAAGAGGCAGGCATCACCATCTGGACACTTCTGATCCAATTTTATAAAGTTGCACATTTCTGTGTGATACATATTGCCATAACGCTTTCTATCTTTAGGGTTGTGATAGTTGATGCAGTGCTTATGATTGTGGTTTTTGGTGATGTTGCACGGGGTCACTTTGAAGATATCCAGATTCAGATGCTTAATCGAAAATCATATACCTTAACAATTGGAGCCATTTGAAACTGATAGCTGCGTTGACTTACATGAGTGACATCAGAAAAGACTTCACTCTTCTATTTAAGTTTACGATTTTAACTCTTTGGTGGTGTTTGCTTGGTAGAACTTTTTTGATCCATCCCTATTATAATATATTTATAGATCGAATAGATAATAAAATACTGATAGCTTAGTACTAATTTGCTAAGACTGCAATAAAAAGAAAATAATAATAAATTGATAAGTTATCTATTTTTTTTTAACAATGCGCCTACTTCATTTGTTTGGCCTTTTTGTTGATTATTCTATATTTAGGATTTTGTTAGTTTCTTGTTGTTCATATTTTTGTATTATAAAAATCAAAAAGGGTTTAAACAATTCATATCTTTATTAATTGGCAAAGTTCTTATGATAGATAAGATGTGTTGAATGAATTTGACTGAATCAATTTGAGAATGAATTGATAGTTCTACTCACCTTAAATTGGCAAAATAGGTGATTGAAAGAATAAATTCGATTCTCTCACCTCGTACTTAAATATCAATAAATTTTAAAGATTAAGATTTCAATCTATGGCTAAGCCAATATTAATAATTCGAATAAATATTTTAATTGCCTTGACCTCTCCTCTATGAAAATAATGCCGCACATGGCTCTATAAGCTAATTGCAATAGATTTGATTTAATTTTAAATTTTCTGGTTCAATAGCATATAAATAAAGATATATCAATGAAGGAATAACCTCCTCAACATTAATTCGAAATAAATAGAGCCTTCACTTATCAACCCTGCTTCTAAGAAAATGCAAGTTTTCTCTCCCGTGCTTTCTTTATTTGGTCCCATGAGATCATACGTAGAGGCAACGAAAAGCATCTGGAAATGGATGATCTCTCCGATTTAAAGGTCAGTGAAAAGCCTAGGAGTGACTATGATGGATTTCAAAAAATTTTCTATAGTCTTGCCAACATAAAGAAGGGGAAATTGATTAAATCGTTCCAAAAATACTTTGGAGGATTATTCATAATGGCTGGAGTCCTTGCGACTATCTCAAATCTTCTTCAGTTTTCAGGCCCACTGATGATCAACAGAATTCTTACTTTTTTGAATGCCGATGAAGAGAATAAGGAGCCAATCGAAAATGGCATTACTTATGTTAGCATATTAGTCGGAGCCTATTTGTTGAGAACAATAATTTTTGGTCACTCAATGCATTTTGTGAATCTATGTTGCACTAAAGTTTTAAACTCAGCCAATTCACTTATTTATCACAAAATATTAAACCTGTCGAGCGCAAGCAGAAAGTATTTAGATACTGGTAGTATAATGACTCACATAAACGTCGATATCATGTCCTTCTACTATTTTATCATGATGAGTACTTTTGTCTTTAGCGCGCCCGCGATGATTATTACTGCCATTGTCTTATTAGTAATCGAAGTGGGGTGGATTGGACTGATAGCGCCTTTGATGTTCGCGATCGGAATGTTTTTACAGAATAAAATAACCAAAAAAGGTTTTGAAATAAGAAAAGACCAGTTATTTTGGACAGATAAAAGAACGAAGTGTGTGAATGAATATTTTTCTGGAATAAGAATAATCAAGTACTATGGATGGTAACCATTAGTGGCGGATAAAATTGAAACTATAAGAACAGAAGAGATCAAGCTCGGATTCAAACAGTTAGTATATAGGACTTATATTGAAGCTATCATGACTATGCTTCCTATATTCGCATCCATCATTATCTTTGGAGTCTATTCAGCAATGGAGGGGCAAGATAAACTTAATTCAGCCAAGGTTTTCACAGTCCTATCCATTTTTAATCTTATTTCAGTTCCAATGCGTTTGTTGATTATGACTATCATAAATTTTATGAATGCAAAAGCCAGTTTGGATCGTATTGATCACTTTTTTGGCTATGAAGAAAAGAAAAATTAAGGGATTAACACCAACGATCAGGAGCTTCAAGTTGGAGATATTGAATTCAAGAACTGTGCTTTTCAATGGGAAAATGATGAGGTAAAATTGCATCATAAGGAAGGGGAACGGCTGAGACAAAGAAAGGGCCCAGCAGCTGGAGCAAAGAAAGATGAGAAGAAAGCGGGCTAACCTGAAAAAAAAGAAGAAAAGAAAAAGAAGAAGAAAAAGAAATCAAAAGTAAATGAAGAAGGCAGTGTGATTCCTAAAAAGAAGAAAAAGAAAACAAAGAAATTATCTCAACTAAGTTCATAGAACAATTTAAGTGAAAGCCTACTTTCATAAAAATAAAAAAGCATGTCATCTTCTGAGATTTCTTCAGTCCCAGCTTAAGATTTATAAATCAACAATTTGAGCATTTATCGAGGACAATTTGTAAGTGTCATCGGGCGTGTGGGCTGTGGCAAGACAACTTTCCTATACTCCATTCTTGGCGAAATCGATAAAAAGAGAGGAGAAATAAGTAGAAGAGGAACAATTGCCTACATTCCACAAGTATCATGGCTTAGAAGTACCACCATTAGATAAAACATCCTTTTCGAGAGTGAATACGAGTAAGATAAATACAAGCATATCTTAGCCATTTGCGAACTGACATCAGATTTGGAAATACTACCTGGAGGTGATATGACAGAAATCGGAGAAAAGGGAGTTAATTTATCAGGAGGACAGAAACAAAGAATATCAATCGCTAGAGCTCTTTATGCGGATGCCGATATTTACCTTATCGATGATTGTCTTAGCGCTTTGGATCCTTATGTGGGCAAAAACATTTTCTATAACGCCTTAAAGTAATACTTACATTCGAAGGGTAAAACCATAGTTTTTGTGACCAACGCCATTCATTTTACCGAATAGACGGATCGTGTGATTGTGATTGAAAATGGAAAGATTATCGATGATGATATTCCCATCCAGTTGAAGCAAAAGCATTCAAAGATCTATTAAACTTTAGCGGAGCAATAGAAAAGACTTGCAGACGCCAAGTAAAGTGAAAAGTTATAGGAGGAAAGAAGAAAAGAAGAGGAGAAGGAAAAAGAAGAGGAGAATTTAGTAATTAAACTTGATGATGAAGAAATTACTGAGGACACTAAAAAAGAAAAAGAAATCACGGGGTTGGTCAAAGTTTAGGAGAGAATGCGGGGTTCAGTACCGTGGCATTTCTATTTGCGCTTCTTTACTGGTCCTGGCAGTTTTAAAGCCATTCTTATGTTTATCTTCATATCGCTCGCTCAAATGTCGAGAGTGTTCAGTGACTGGTGGCTTGGATAATGGGGCAGTAATAGTCTCGATGCTCCTACGAACACTTACATCATCGTGTACGCAGGAATTTCTTTGTTGACTGGCGGATTAATCTATTTAAAGGGATTGTTCTTTGCTAAATTCATTATAGCATCTTCACGAGTCATCCAGAAAAAATTGATACAAGCTCTATTGAAGACACCTTTGAGTTGGTTCGACGTCACCCCGACTGGTAGAATCATTTCTCGAGCAACTAAAGATCAGGATGATCTTGACAACAGTCTATCCTTTAATGTTCAGTTCTCGACTCAAAATCTGCTGGTGCTCTTTTCTTCAATAGTTATAATAAGTGTTGCAACTCCTGCCTATTTGGTAGTTGCTTTTATCAGTGGTCTTGTCTATTATAAATTAATTGGACTCTACATGAATTCTTCGAGAGAGATAAAGCGGCTTGAAGCCAACAGCAGAGCTCCCTTAATTGGTCACATTTCCTAAACAATTAATGGTACGTATGTTATCCGTGCTTTTAATAAAACCACTAATTTTATAGAGCAGTACTATAATAGGCAAACCGCCTACATTGTCTGTATCGTCAATCAAAACATCTGCAATCGTTGGATTAATATTGTTACTGATCTGTTTTCGGTTACAACAATTGCTGCAACCGGAATGTTTGGAGTTCTCTCTGTTTCTCTTGATCTTGGACAATCAAGCAATAACATGGTGGGTCTCGCTTTAGTTTGGGCTCTGCAGATCAATGGAATAATGTCTTTTACTCTGAGACTTCTTGCTGATACCTAATCAAACATGAACTCAGTTGTAAGACTGTATGAATATATCGATAACAATCCTACTGAACGAAGTTTCGACTAAAACATACCAAAGACGGATAAGTGGCCATAAGAAGGCACCTATCAAATTGATAACGTCAGCTACAAGTATAGACCTGAATTACCAATGGTTCTCAAAAAATTAACTTTTGATATACAGTCCAATCAGAAAATTGGTATTGTTGGTAGAACTGGCAGCGGAAAATCAACTATGACTTTGGGATTGCTACGTATTCTCTAGATTGCTGAAAACGAAGATGGTTCGAAAGGTACTATTGTTCTTGATAATTAAAATATATCCGATTTAGGCCTACATCCATTAAGGCACAATGTGACTATCATACCTCAAGATCCCACTCTCTTCACTGGCACCATTAAAACCAACATTGATCCTTTCAACAAATACACAGACTAACAAATCGCTGAAACTTTACAAAAGGTCTCGATGTGGGATCAGATTAGAGAGGAACCCTCCTAAACCACCAGTGTTAGAAAAAAAGTTTATAGCAAGATCGATGATTCTGGTGCTAACTTTTCTCTGGGACAAAAACAACTAATTTGCATGGCTCGCGCTCTCATTGTACATTATAACTTAATCAGCGCCATCCTAAAGTCCTCCTTATGGACTAGGCGACAGCCAGTATCGATGAAAAAACTGACGAGTTAATCCAGAACATGATTAGAACCGAGTTCAAAAACGTAAAGATAATTGTATATAGACAACTGTCATTACAATCGCTCACCGTTTGAACACCATAATCTACTACGATAAAATATTAGTGCTCGAACGCGGATAGATAAAGTAATACGACGCTCCATTAACATTGGTGCGCGATGAAGGTTCGTTTTTAGGGAGATTAATCCGTAAGACAGGCGACCGTTACTTCCGAAAGATAATGTAATTGGCTGAAAGAAACCTGAAGAAGGAATGATTAAAACAAATCGATAAGTGGTAATTAAATAAATTAATAATAATCAATTATTACCATAAATTATGACTGCAAGACTCAAAAAGATCAGAAAACTTAGAGGCTCAGTGAGCTGCGGAGGAGGAAGAGTAGGAAGAAATAGAAAACACTCAGGAGGTAGGGGTAACGCTGGTGGCCTCAGTTATAACAGAACCGCTATGGATCGATACCATCCTGGCTATTTCGGAAAGAAGGGAATCAGACAGTTCGCTCTGCAACGCAATAAACTTCATTTCCCCACACTTAATCTTGATAAGCTCTGGACACTTGTGACAGACCAGTCTCGCAAACTTTATGCCTCCAATAAAGATCGTGTACCAGTGATTGACGTAACAAAAGCTGGATTCTTCAAAGTGTTAGGCAAGGGATTTCTCCCTTCTCAGCCAGTTGTAGTTAAGGCTAAATTCTTCAGCAAGATTGCGGAGCGCAAGATCAAAGCGGTGGGCGGAGCCTGTGTGTTGACTGCGTGATTAGTCCTATTTAAATCATCATAATATTCAGCTGAAATGGATATCATTCCTCATCTTCGAATAATTTAGCGTATTTTTAATTGTCATCCAGATACTGTTTGAAGTGCCGTTAGTAATTATCCAATTTCAAAGCGGATCCGATATATTGGCAGTAGTCGTTAAATGGGATAGTCTTTTCCTTCTGTTCCTGCTTAGGGGTGGCTCCATCGTTGTTCTTCAGGTAGTTTTCGTTTAGATACTTTTGTACTTCGTTATGTTCTTCGAATGCAATCAAATACTAATCTCTACTTAGTGAAAAGTATACATGTTCTGTTTAATCTTGTGGTAAGCGTTTGTATCTTTTGTGCGACTAGAAGTCATTCCATTGAGCAAGGAGTCTTTGTTATATAACATCATCAGCTCAAAGAGTTCATTCTTTTGTACCTGAACTGGAATCTCTTCGAAGGGATTGTCCTTTTATAAGTTTGTCTTTTGCAGGTCTTCCCACTTAAAATTTTATTTCAAGGCAAACTCGTCCCTCAGTCTGAATGCGCGATACGGATTGGTGCCCTATAGTCTTGCATTGTAATCAAAGACAAGGAAAAAGCTGGTGTTGATATAATTCTGAATCGATTAAGCTATACTTCATAATATTTGATGGTTTCAAGACTATCCCAGAAGTTGCGAGTGTAACAGACTAAATACCATCCGATCTTTTCGCTGTCAAGGTTAAAGTTAGATAACAATTCATCGCTACGCTTTTCCATTCCCTAAAGCTCTTCTTTTGTGCTTTTTTATCCATCAGGAAGTGGCATGACGCTGGTAACCTCAGCTTCATCATCCAACAATGCGCCATAGATTTGCCCATAGATGTTATGATGCTGCTGGAATTCCTCAGCATGACGGAGGATTTGTATGTGACACACTGGGTCTATGTTTATCTTTTTGAGTTGGAATTGCAGACGCATTCACTATTGTTGAAATATAAATCTTATATACATCCCTTAGGTATGTTCTTCCATTATCATAGCAGCCAATAAGCAAGACGATATTAGTCAATGATAATAATAAGTAATTCAGAAAATCAGCTTCTGACTGCCATTTGTTTTCATTACTCTGGGTTTACGGGCCATCAGCATCTATTTTAAATTTGGAGAACCTGGAACTTTGTCATTAGGAATTAAAAGGTTCTTTTCTGAAGTGATGTTCTTCAAAGAAGGAAGGGGCAACTTGGTAGAAGTCTTAACACTTTTTAGTTCAGGACTACTTGCTTCTGGAATCAGTTTTAATGTCTTACATTTATTACTTTCGTATTTGGCTTTGGGCAAATTGTCATTTAATCCTTTCATATTGAGGGGAAATTTGATAGTTTAGAGGAGCTGATAGTCAATTATCTATTCTTTGTCAAATTCAGATTTCAAGTCCATCATTTTAGGATAACAAAGAAGTTCCTTCACTTCTGGTCTTTTTTTTTGATCATGAGTCATCAGCTTAGCAATAAAAGCAGAAAGATCTTTACTATAAGGCAGCCCAATTTTCTCATACTCTCCTACCATTATTTTTTTGAAGAGCTTATCAGGAGTATCTGCCTTAAAAGGCGGCCTTAGCATCGCCATTTCATACAATACACAGCCCAAGGACCATATATCACTTTTAAAGTTATAAGGTTACTCATTCCATACCTCAGGAGAAGCATAATAAGGAGTACCGGTTTGTGTGACAGTGAACTGATCCACAAGATGCTTTGCAACGTTCAAATCTCCCAATTTGGCAATACCATTATGATAGAATATATTGGCAGGCTTGATGTCTCGATGAATTATGTTTGCTTCATGAAGTTTGCACAATCCTTCCAAAACATTATAGGCCACTTTCCAAATATCTTCTTCCTGAATTCTTACTCTTGAATTTAAAGCTTTCTTGATTCGGTTCTGCATAAAGAAAATTTTACTTGAATGTCACCGCCATTAGCGAGTTCCATTACAATGCAGAGATTCTCTGACTTATCATCATAGAATGCCTCTTTGTAGGACACTACATAAGGGCTTTCTATTGATGCGAGGAAGCGAATCTAATTGAGTGCATTTTTTTTATCCTTCTCTTTTAGTTTCTGAATTTTGATCTAGATTAGAGATGATTGTACTTGTTTCATGGCATAAACTTGCTGATCTGATCGACGCACGCACTTGAGAACACAACCAAAAGATCCCTTTCCTAAGACTTCCTTTAGTTAAAAATCTTCTATTGGCATATGATTGATTATATTTTAAGATAACGCTTAAATACCATATATATTAACATTGACAATTGCAAATAACTTATTGAGACCACGATCATTTACTGTTAAAAAGAAAAATATTATTATTTTATTGGAGTGATTCCTAATCATTATTTCATTATGCAAGCTAGTGCTAGAGATTTACTTAGTATAAATATTGCTGACTGCTTCCAAATATCTATTCATGTAAAAACAATAAAATATTTAACAAGCAGAGATTGTAGGATTAGATATCGGCAACAGTTACATACGTATCGCTCTTAACTCAAAACCAATATGCCTACGCAACAATTTATACCTTTAGAAAAACAGCGCCTGTCTAAATAAGCCAATGACTCCAGAATCCATTGCTGATTTAATCTTCCTTGTTGATAACAAAATGGATGATCAATCATATTGGCCAATTGGGAAGTACTACAACTACACATTTCGCAAGGGCATCAATAGAAATGTCATTGCTAAGATGCCTCTGCCGTCAATTGAAGGAGAAAGTTACTTAGAATTGTACATTGCTCTGATCATAAAAGGCGCATTCGTAACAAATCCTCTAATGAAATATGTTCTATTGTCTAAAAAATAAATCAAATTGGTAACAACTGTTTTTGAGGGGCAGCTCAATCCTTTTAGAATTAGCTTAAAAAATTGTCTTAGATTAGTGGGAATCACTGATTATAGCTTTGTTAATGTAAACAACTGCATAGCTGTTTCTTACTTAAAGGCAAATAAAATAAGTAGAGATGAGACTGAAACAATTGGGATAGTGGACTTCGGAGACCAAGGTTTAACTTTCTCTATTAATAAGGTTTACTTTATGGAGCATGGTATAGTAGAGTGCTTGGATTATTGTATCAATAAGATAGGAGGACTGCTCATTACCCACTTGTTGGTAGATTACGTAGTGGATGAACTTATTGCTAAAAAGGGTATGGACATAAGAAAAGATAGCTATTTGATGCAAAAACTCAAAATTTATTGCCAACAAGCCAAACATACTCTCTCCAATCACGAAATGGCATTTATACGATTGGATGGATTGCCTGATATATCTGTATATGGCTGCGAAATATCTCTAGCTCAGTTTTAATAATGTGTTTACAAATATATCCTTAAAAATGTGAAAATGATCTCTGAGTCTATCAGCAGCAAAGGTATCGGTATCTCTCAAATTATTCTGACCGGAGACTCATGCAAAATACCTCTTTTCCAATCATTAATTAAGAAAAAAATATCGAATGTAAAAATTACAATGGCCACTGAAAGTTGGTTGCAGTAAGGGTTGCTCGGTATTAAATCAGGAAAAGTGCATGTGGTTGATATATGTCCTTTTACCCTTCGAATGTAGGCAGACGAAAAATTGACAGCCAAATTGATAGAGAAGGGGGAGGGTCTTCCCCTAAGGATAAAAAAAGCAATGCAGTTTCCAAGTGGATAGTTGACCTATTCAATGAAGTTTTATCAGAATGATCAGATTGTTGCCACTTGCTGTATTCCCGAACGACCGAGGTAAAATAAATTTAACCTTTACATCGAGGTGGATCACAACAAATTTTTAAGCATATACGCCACCACATCTCAAGGCCTCATTCGTATGAGCTGCAACATGATGTAAATTCCACGATAGGAATACTATCGATATGAGTAAATGCTAAAAAGTGTTGATTTCCATATTGAGAGTGATTGATCTCTTCTTTCTTTTATAATAATAATGAAGTCAAATTATTAAAAAGGTAACTCTATGAACGCAGAAATTGTACGATTTAACATCAAATAAATGTTGAGGTATTGCTCAGTCAAACAGCAGAGCATCCAACAACTGCCTGATTCCTTTCTCGAGTTTATGAAAGATAGAGGATTGTCAGTCGAAGAGCTAACCATTTCTATACCTCGTTATATTCGTGTCAAGCCGAAATATTAAATATCTCACAATGAGTTAGCAGATAGTCTTGGGCTAAATCATCAGGAAATCGTAAAAGTAGATCAATCATTTTGGGCAGTCAATCCTAATTGTAAAATCAGCCAATGCAGTCTCTATGAGAAGGGCATTATATATGGAATGGATTATTCAAGTTCAATTCCAATTTATTGTTTATAAGTATCTACTGGAATGACTGTGCTTTAGCTGTGCAGCGCACCAGGCAACAAATCGATGCTATTGGCTGATCTCAACGAATAAGTGTTAATAAAGGGCATCTAAATAAGCCCAAACAGGGCTAATGTGATGAAAAACTTGATTAAAAAATATCATCTTGAAAAACAAATTTAAGTGATTGTAACTGATGGACTAAAGTATAACTCTTAGAAACTGTTTGATCGAGTGTTAGTCGATGCCGAATGTACGCACGAGGGATCGCTAAAACACATCTATAAGTTCTTCAAGGATTCTAGCGAGGATAAAAAGGAATTAAAAGGGAAGTTGAAGCTTACAAAACAGCAGTAAAAACAATTTAAGAAGAATAACTCCAATCCTTATACATCTCAGATTAAGACTTCCAACAACTGGACCAAATAGGACTTTTAAGAGAGGTTTTTGGATGCGTACAAATTAAGTAACTTAAAATAATTGCAATTTGGACTGTTAGAAAATGGCTATCGACTGTTAAAGCCCGGAGGGATAATTGTGTATAGCACGTGTTCGTTTGATTACCAGCAAAATGAACAGATTGTCGAACAACTATTAAATAAATATTAGAATGCTCAACTTTTGGACGCAGGAGAAAAATTGAACAGTGGTGTGTAATGGAAAGAGGGCAAGTTGAAAGGAACCATCAGATTGACTCCTTCAGTGAGTCTATGTGGGGGTATGTTTGTGTGTAAGATTAAAAAATGCGAAACATGAGTGTTTTTCGATGATGATCTCGTTATAATGGTGTTATCACAATCGAATAATATAATCATCAATAAAAATTATTGTAGCCGTTCATGAACAACAGCTTCTAATTTGTAAGTAAGTCCACCATTAACAATTCGAAAAGCAAGGAGACTCACCTCTTCTCACAGTCTAAACGATTCCTTGATACGAGAACATCCAAGTAGCTTTACATTAATGCAGTTGCCGTTCGGATGCGTATGATCTCACCAAAACTTAACTTGCATCGCAGATTGTGCCCAATTCGGACCGATTACCCAGATAAGAAAGATTTAAAACCAGGCAGTCGACTTCACCATCTCCTGATGCCTATCTTCATCGAAGCTTTGCTGATCTTAACAGTCTCACCAAAAGGGGAAACCTATTCGGATCTAATTAAAAGATGAAGGTTGATCCAAAAAAGAAGTTTCTCCCAGGACCTGGACATTATGAACCTATCAATCCGGAGACTAAACTTTCGTATTCGATGCGTTCGAGAGTCAATCGCAAAGAACATGGTTTGGTAAAATGTCAATTATTCAGAAAGTAGGCCCTGGATGGTATCAAATTGAAGATCACGAAGCAGTAAATAAATCACGGCAAATGACTTCAAAATATTCTAACCCGAGATCAACCATGATTGGAAAAGATTCGAGATTTAAAGATAAGATGCACCAAACAATCGGTCCTGGACCTTCCAAACGTAATTCCCTCATTGATTTAGACTCCAAAACTAACAGTGAGTTAGGAAATGATCCAAAGTATTCATTTGGCTTACTTAAAAAAGAGCCAAGCTACATTAAGAAATCAAATATACCCGGCCCAGGATCATAGTAAATTATTGTTAATTTAGCAACTAATTTTCTTAGTTTTCAGAGTTGAAAGGAGGTTTGGCAGCACTGACAAGTAGTAGCTTCAATCATCACTGATTTCCTCATGATTGTTGACTTATTCTTAACTTACTGATGTTCTAATTAATAGCAATATATGATAGCATGTCTCTTGCTAGTCTTTAATAAGTAGTTACTAATTTGATAGTTCTTGATAATAGAGTGAATATTTGTTAAATATGCTATAAAATCAGACTATTGTCGAAGAGTTCGACTATCTGCGTAGCTCAGTTGGTTAGAGCGCGAGTCTCATAATCTCGAGGCCGGGGGATCGAAACCCCCCGCGGATATTTTTGTTATTTTCTTCCTGTCTTGATCCTTGACTTTGTCTCCCATAATTTCTTTCAAATAAAGATGTTAAAGGTATATTAATTCGTGGTCTAAGGCCATCTTAAGGTCAATTTGTAAAATTGATTTATTCTATTAAATAAAAGAAATGCTCATAAAAGGAGTATGCCTTCTCGTAATCTTTTTATCTTACCCATTTCATTGATGCAAAGGTTCCTTAGAGCTAGTTCAAACCAACTACTCAGACTGTAAATCCTATCATGTTGACGAAATTTGATACATTAAAATCAGAGATGCATCTATGGCGACTATAACTTCTACCATTTCCAATAGTTCAGTTAAGAATAACTCTTCATCAAATACGCGTGCTCAAGAGAATGTTGTTGATAAGCTATCACTTATTTTTACATTTATGAAAATAATCCTAAAATATATTTTAGTCTATAATTTTTCCTTTTGCCATTATGATGGTCTTGTTATCTCTAATGTACTTTTTTCTGCATAATTCTTATTTTGTGTTATCGATATGATTTATATTTATTTAATTGCACTTCAATGAATAAATAATAACTTGTTCTCGTAATTGCACGCACCAACATCGATCCAAAACTTCTTCCGCCTCTACAAATCATCATACCTGCTCTTTCTCTTACCAGTCCTTTCTCTCTCTACACTTCCATGTCTCAGCAAATCAATGGATAAAATCTTTACGAGTCTTTGATTTAAAATTTGAAAAAAACAGAAGGCGAGTCTTCCTTGACCAAAACATTGAAGTTAATCCTTCAGTAGCGTAACCACAGCAGTTTCAGAGTATGCATCTTGGGCGGTGAGAAAGTCAGTTGGGATATAGTGTTGTAGTACAAGCGTAAGAATGTCATGATTGACACTGCTGCTAGTACACTGCTGTTGAGTCAAATATCCTATACGACAGGAGGGATTGCAAAGTAAGTTAATGAGTCCTCCATAATTCGGGAATTTCTCACAATATTCTCGATGAGCAAGCAGCTCCGCAGCTATTACTCTCTAGAAGAAAACAAAAAGATCAACTTTCACATGGAATGTAAGTGTTGTTCGCCACCCAACGTCTGTCGCGAGGATTTCTTTATCTGCAGCGTATGTTTAGCTGTTTACTGTAACAAAAAAGTTAATTCGATAGGGCAGTGCATGGTTTGTAATTTCGGATTCGATCAATCACTGCCTAATTGATTCATGTATATGCTGATGTTATTGAAGTAGATTGGGATAATTAATTGAATATTTTGACTTTGTTGATCAACTGAGCTGATTTTGATTGAATAATTATTCAGCAGTCGTTAGCACTTGGCTGCTTTTGGTAGAACTTATACAATTTCTTTGGAATTAAACTAAACATTGGGTTATGATTTGTATGATTGATAGTTATATTGATAAATATGAAAGGATTTAGACTGGGAGTTTCACAAGATATTCTTCCTTATTCCAAATAGGAGGTGCTAGATGCAGATTACCGCTTCAACAAATTTCTTTTAGGAACCTTCAGATTGGCAGTCAAAGGTCTGGTGGTTGGTGCAGTAGGTTCACTGTTTTTCTTGCGCCGACAACGAGTTATTTTCTACGGTGCTGGCTTCGGAGCGGGTCTATCTTTCTTCCACGAGTTCAACCAATGGTGATCTATATGGATAATAGCATATGATATGGCCGTAAGGCATATGTATGATGATTATAATTGATAGTGATAGTGGTGATGTCGAACAAAAAAAAGGAGGAGACAGACTACCATTATAAGATCGTGCTCGTTGGAGATTCAGGTGTTGGCAAGTCCAATATCATATCTAAATTTACCAAGAACTAGTTCAACTTAGAGTCAAAGACTACCATTGGAGTCGAGTTTGCCAGCAAGATTATTGTAGTAGACGACAAGTCAGTTAAAGTACAGATATGGGATACTGCTGGGCAAGAACGCTATCGTTCTATGGCTAGCGCATACTACCGAGGGGCTGTTGGAGCATTGATGGTATACGATATCACTCGAGCCTCCTCCTTTTAAAATCTTGATAAGTGGCTGAAGTAACTCAAGAACTATGGTAATGAAGATATCGTTTGCATGATGGTGGGAAACAAATCAGATCTCAAGCAATACCGTTCGTTGAAATGTAATTTAGTTGTTAAGCAGTTGAGCATGGTGAGCAGTATGCGAGTCAAAATGGAATGGTGTTCATGGAAACAAGCGCATTATAAGGGCACAATATCGATGAAGCTTTTAGCGTGATGATAAAAGGTAATTAAACAGTTATTTAGAAATTCTGAGGAGACAGAAAATTCCCGTCGATTCGAAACAAAATAACAAATTCCCAACTAAGAAGGAAGTGCTTCAAATAACGAAGGGGGATGATAAAAAAAAGAAATGCTGTACTTCCACTTGAGTGATTGCCATTAATTCATATCTTAGCCTTATTTTATTCCTTATCTGGAGTGTTAAGTCATCAACTCTTTAAAAAACTAGTTTCTAATAATGAGCATCTTAAATTACTCATTATCTTTTATTGCTAATATGATTTATTGTGGAGATGGAGAAGCATTATAAATATCCAATCGTTCAGTTCATAAATCACTATCCAATCTGGCGCTCTATCTCTTCTAGTTTCTCCCTAATACTCTTGAGGAAGTTTTGGAAGTTTTCCTTTTCGGTGTTAAGTTGTTAAAGCTGTCCCTTAATCCTACTATTTTCGCTCTTATGATGAGCCAAATGACGCTTGCTGCATAACAATGTGATTACAGTTCTTCATGGATTCTGTCCAACTCTGTTGCGAGTGTACGTCGGATATCCGTGTTTTTAGCATCGAATGCCTTCTCAAATGCTTCCTTAGCTTGTCTAAGGGTTTCAGTCTCGCGCTTGTAAGTCTTGATGTTGGTGGTAAGACTGTATAATTCCTTCTGAGTAAGGAGATGCATACCTCGACAGTGGACAATCTATTTTTGAGCGACATTCGCAAGTTATAATAATATCCCTTAGTAATGTAAGGGGCAATGATTTTTATAAAATTTCATAAATGAGTAAATCAGGAATTGAAGTAGTCGTCGCAATCGTCGTTCATGTCGTCAGAAAAATGATGAAATGAGTAATATTGAACATTTGGTGGTTAGTACTGATCGTCTTACAAAAATAGCAGTTACTAATCCATAGCTTCCTGCTACAACTATAGACAATGCCGCATGCCCAAAGAACAAGCGTCGTTCTATTCGATGTATCCAGGATTTTGGTTTTCAATTTCTTATGCAAAGCATACTTTTCCTTTATGAAGAATATTTATCATAGGCTTCGATTTTTATATTTGTTATCTGGCAGCCCGCTGCATCGCTTGCAAGTGTTTAGTAAAGACTGAAGATCTTCTGGGTACAAATACAGCCTGTGCCCAAGCGATAGATTGCACTTTCTGAGGAGTTATATACTCCAAATCGCCAATTTCTGCGAGCAGACCTGGAGGAAGATAACTATCCTGTCCTTGCGAACGAAAAGGATTGAGTATTTTTTGATTATCGAAATCATTGGAGTCGCGCTGCTTGGAGGAGCGCTTAGAGCGGATGGAGGAGTGTTGCCCCTTAGAGTTTTCTTCAATAAGAGGCGAGCTTTTATAACTATTCGAGATCATAGAAGCTTTAGTATATAATAATTAGAAAATGTGTAATTCATTGTCTTAAGGTACAGAATTTAACAGCTAAAAGGAAGAAACTAATCTTTTGTTTTGAAAAGTTCAATTCCAGTCAAAAGGAGCTGCTGACCGTCAAAAATTAACAAAATTATGTTTGATGAAAAAGATCAAAATACTGAATTTTTTATAATTAATTATCCTTTGAAAGGATTTGTTCACTCACTTCGTATCTTTGAATTTGTACTAATTTTTATTGAAATTAGCTTTATATTGACCCATATTAAAATTAATAAAACTGTAGCATATTTTGGTTTTATGTGGAGTTATTAAAAATTATTCCATAAATTCGCTAAATCTAAAGAGTCGAAAATTATGGATAAGCTCATTACTTACTTAATAATTAACATATCTTGGAATGAAAGTCACACTTGTGATATCACTTCTCTTTACTCTCACTTTCTGCTCTTTCTTGAGGCACCATGACTATTGGTACACTGCCATTAAACCAAAAGTGGTCAATAATGTTCCCAAAAGCTGATATACCTTGGGGATATTGTGACATGAAATGCACTTATCTCGAGAACTATAATCCTGGCAAAGAGTTTGTTGTGATTTCATTTACTAAATCCACCAAAACACCCGATTTTGCAGCCTGCTACGTTGCCACAACTACTAACCACATCACCAACTACGCTCTTTAAAACACAGTCTACAACAACACTTATTATGATTCCAATTGTGGTGGAGAAACTAAGGATTACTATGCTTAAACTTTGGGGTCAAATCCCAAATACTCAGTGAACGGAGATATTCTAGGCGCTGGAATTGGAACAGAGACTATATACTGATTGATGACAAATAATCGAATGATTTATAGTATGAGTAATGATGTGATACTTTCTTGAGTGTGCAAAGAGCAATAATATTAATGGGGATTTGCTACTCATAGTAATAATAATGGTAGGCCTACAAACAGGGGCGAAAGGGGAAAAATAAAAAACTAAAACGAGATAGGAATCCGTCTGTTATATACGAGGAGAAGAGTGTCTATGATTCGAGCTTCGCCTCCAACATGTACACCTCTTTTCGAGATGACATCCATCATACTATTAGCTAAATCGCACAGGAGGATGGCTCTCTTTTTGTAGGTAGTGTAGTCGAGATGACGGAGGAGGATCTCAAAATTCTTTACAAATCACTGCACAAGCTCAGTCCTTCCGGAGAACCTCATCGTGAATAGGAACCTATCATCCTCTGCAATCTTAAAACCAAGAATTATTTGCATACGCATAAGATTAAAATTCCTGAAAGCAAACTGCTGAATGAAGTGTCGTGCTGCCCTTTTAACTCTAATCATATTGCCGAGTACGACATCTGGAAGTTTATAAAGACTCAACAAAATTAAGATATGGTGCCAAATCATCAAGTAAATGAGGAAGACGAACTTATATCGGCTTATATCTATCACCCCTTCACACAGCGCTTTCTTAATTACGAGAAAGGACAGATCGTGGGCTCCGAGGATAAGAAAATCTGGCAAATCCGAAGTTTTGGTCGTCGAAGAAACGGAGGATTCATATCAATAAGTTGTGATGAAGGCTAGTTATGCATGAGTGAAAACAAGGCTCTGCTGTCAAATCATCGCCGCCTGTAAATATGTGCTCTAAAGCATGTGAGTCATTTATGGGAAATAATGTTCATAGGCCCAGAAGATATATGATCTAATTATATTAGCTGCGACTCATGCGACATATTAGAATCATTGATTACTAGGCTAATGACGGGTTAGTTTCATCCAAATTTCCCAAATTTCCTTTGCGATCATGCGTCCAGCCTCATTTTAGTATTTTCGCATCCATTCATGGGACTATGACTCCTGCAAAGTCATGCGTTTGGCTGGTTAGCGGTGTAAAATTCTGCTGATGAAGTCCACCAGAGCAGGTGATAGATGAGAGGGAAAGTCAATCTAAACCTTTAAGATTTTGTCATAAGTCTAGTTTTGATCTGACTTGGATTCGAATGGAGCTCGTCCAGTTGCCAATTCGTAACATAGTACTCCTAGGCACCATATATCCGCCTTCTCATCGTAAAAATCACCAGTAACTATTTCAGGAGGGACATAGTCGAGAGTTCCGCAAAATGTTTGTCGTTGGCTATATAGTTAATTTATTACTAAATGGGAGAATAGACAGCCCAACCGAAGTCGCATATCTTCAGTACGTTGAAACAGTTAAGAATATTTTCAGGTTTAATGTCTCGATGAATTACAGAGTTGCTGTGCAGATACCGAGCTCCATTAGACACTTGTCGGAAGTAGAATGAGCATAAACTTTAATCGAAATGGTTTTGGTTACGGATCTGTTTGAAGAGGCAGCCATTGGTAGCTAATTCAAGTAGCAAGTAAATTTTGGCTCCTTCCTGAAAAAATCCATACATTTTGAGGACGTTGGGGTGAGAAGAGTACAGCTGGATCTTAATTTACTGTGCCATCTGCCCTTACATCCCAGCTTATTTTACCTCTTGCTTATTCACCATCTTTATCGCTAATACCAACCCACTCCGAATCTAACGGGCCATGTATACATCCCCGAAACGACCGCGGCCTAATTTACGACCAACTTCAAACATACTTAAACTAAGTTCCTCCTCCTTAGGAGCAAGGAGACAACTGAAATTGAGGAGTGATTATTGTGTGATTTCACTGTTCAAATGATGTCCATCTGATACAAACAGTTTCCGGTGTATTTTCTTGTTCTTTTTCAGGTATTAACCCTCATTCTCTTTTTCTGAAGTATTTTTTGAATTGCATTTTCCTGTTGTATGAATAGTTGATTAGTTAATGCCCTTTCCTATTGCCTTCTGCTTTAAGCTTTTGACTGGGACTGCCGTGATCACCTTTTTATCGTTTAATCCTACTATAGGGTCTGGCTTCTTCGTAATAATGCGTTTAGTAGGATCCACGTTGAGTTGCGTGATTGAATCCCCTAACGTTTTGAAGCTCTTGTTGGAGTGGCTGTGTTGACTTCCCAACTTTTTGTTGCTTTTGGAATTACTATTGAGATGATTGGGCTTGATAGAGTAAATCATGGAATTAGCTGAACTCGCAACCTGCCCCTTCACCTTACTTACAAACGAAGACGATATGGATTTCTTTAATTTGGTCGATTCCTGTGAACTAGATGTTGACCGTACTCCCGAAAGAGCATTTGTATTTGCTTTCATCATGTTAACGAATTATAATCACCTATTAAATACCATTTACCTTAATAACTATTCGATTTATTAAAACATCAAAAATTACGATAAATTTCATCCGCGGGTACATAGAAGAGAGAAACCATTTAAAAATGGCGAACAAGGAAATATGTTTCAAATTATTTTTGAAAATTATGACGTCACTCGATTTGCCGCAGTTTCCACATAGAAGCCTTATATTTTTAAAATTAAACACATAAAATAGATGTATAGTATCATTGAAAAAAACTGAGAATGGGATGTCCCTCATCATTGTATCTCAAGACAGCGGGAACCATCTTGTTTAATTTTCCTTTTTTCATCAGCTCTTTGATCACCTCTGGTGTGGCTTTGACTACTTTAGCTGGAACGATGGTGCTTTATTGAAGGCGTAATATAGAAGGCATTTTTCGATATAGTAATATTATCGAATATAATTTGAGTAGCGGCACATTAAGGGGCAAATAATTTTCATGCTTAAACTATTCAATAATTCTCTGCGCCTCGCATGAGATAAAAGACGAGTTTCCTTTGAACTTTTTATATTTACTCTCGTTTATCGCTTCTTATCTAGAATTCCTTTTTTATTTTGGTAGCTTAGGATATATATCAGAAATTAAAAGAATAGGCACAATAGTTTTTATATTGAGGCTATTCATGAATTTAAGGCAAAAATAAAGCCTTTCAAAAAGTTAATAGTCCATTGAAGACTTCAGAATTTATGTAACAAGATCATTCAACGGGTACCCATGCTTTTTCTGAAAGATTGAAGTCATTGTTAACAGTTGTAACTGGCTTTCTAGATTTCTAAAATCTGCCTCCTCTCTACAATTGGATTTCAATGTGCTCGTGAATAACCTCAGCTTTAGCGTTGAACAAAACGATTGATTCTCCGGCGACTAAATCTTCTGAATCGTGAAGGAAAGCACTGGAAACACCAGATGCATCACCAATAATCACTCGGGAATTTCTTCCAACCTTGATGACTGAAATCAACTAAATAATTAGGTAAATACCTTGACATTGAGATTGAGTTTAATATCTCCTGGACTAATGTCTTTAATGTGAGCCCACTGGAAGGGAGCTCTGTTTTCTCTGTTCTCCTGTCTTTTTTCCTCATAGTGGCGGGCAGGGCGAGTGTCGTTTCTGCCGCTGTTGTTTCTATTGTAGTCCTGGTCATAGCTTCTCTTTTCATATTGGCGGTTGTTGTCTCTTCTCTCATATGGCTTGCTATCTCTGTTATCTCTGTTGTCTCTTCTCTCATATGGCTTGCTATCTCTGTTATCTCTGTTGTCTCTGTTGTCTCTCCTCTCATAAGGTTTGGTATCTCTGTTATCTCTGTTGTCTCTGTTATCTCTGTTATCTCTGTTATCTCTTCTATCATTTCCTCTGTTGTCTCTCTCGGGTTTGTCATTGTACCTGTCTTTTCTTTCATTGGTCTTTTCAACTGGCTTATCAGTTTCTGTTTTTTCAGCTCTTTCCCTTTCAGGCTTCCTTCCTTAGTCGCGATCATTTCTTTTGTATGTATGATCTCTATCCCCTCTGTCTTGACGAGGTTATCTCCTAGGACCTCTTTATTCTCTTCTATCACCGCCATATCCTCTTCTATCGTCTCCCTATCTCCTTCCTCCAGTGTATCTTCCACCCCGATTGTAATCTCTTCGATTATCTCTTTGAGGTCTATTCTCAAGGATGTGCTCCACATCTGAGATATTAGCGAGATTAGAACCTGCATTGACAGTAACCCCCTTTTCTTAAGTCACTCTTCCAAAGAGATCTACTTAAACAGTAATCTTGTTTTTAACATACCGCTTTAATCCATTTCTAATGGCAACGACGGCACCCACAACAATGGATTTGGCGTTTTCACCTTTGAAGAAAGCCTTGACGGAGGCGGTTTCATCAGCCAACACGCAATCCACCATAAGTATCTTGTGCCCATCTCTAGTTTAGATATCTTTTGGTGCTGTTTCCACAACCTTAACATAAACGTTGAAGCCGCTTCGAGCCTTTTAAAGTTCTTTGACCTTAATGAATACAGGGACTGTAAGAGTTTGTTTTTCAGACATGATTTGTTGAAATTAAAAATAATTAGATCCATTCTTTGATCTCACATAATTATAGGCAGGGTATGAAATCAATGAGAGAGACAGATATTCCATTTTATATTTAGATCCAATTTATGTGATTTTTTATCCTCATTCAAATGTCAAGTTATTCATTCAAGAAAACAAACAAAAATAATTAGAACAATTTCTCTCGAGATAATTCATAAAAGAGGATTATTAATTATAGAGAATAAAGCAGATGAGTGAATATCATTTTTTCTTTTGGTTGGCAACCCGACGTCGATTTTATTTGTCTCGTGAAGGCTATTCCTATTACAGTTTGATAACAGGACCAACAGACAGCTGCACGCTCGGCAGAGTTACATAGATTTAGGGATGCTTTAGTTTGTAGTGCTGGTTCAGGCTACCCTCAGACCCATAGGATTTTCCACAGATCTTGACTGTACATCGATAGTATCTTTCTATCTCATCTGCGTTTCGACGCATTCGCTTTCCTTTGTCATTGTTCCTATCGCTTTGACTTGCGAATTCCTCATCCTATATAAGAGCATTTCTACTTCATACTTACTGAGTCGTTGTGCAAGTTGATTCTTTTCCTCGATGAGTTCCTTCACCTGTGTGGTGAGTGCGATATTGGCAAGGTAAAGTCGACAGTATTCGTGATAATAGCCCTCTTCCTGACCTGAGTTTCTGTTTTAGTGATATGTTTTACACAGTAAATTCTTTGTCTAGTTCGAAAGCGTCCATTATTGCCGTTAAATAATCTCAAATAAGTTCTATAAATGATTGAACTTTGAATTAGATGAGCATACGTATTTTAATATTTAATCTGCACATTTGATATAAAAGGAGGAATTTCTTTTCTAATCGATGACATTTATTAAATGAACTTAAAATGAATAATTACTGGCTCCTTAAAAATAGGGTTATGTTTCGATTCATAAGGATAGTTTAATCATATTATTGGATAGTATATTATAATTAATTCAAATGAGTGAGGCTTTCAATTAATGGTGGGAGGAACTAGCAGAATTTATATGTAACTGCAACAGCATTGACACTGGAGGTAGTATCTATCTAATTTAGCCCTTAATTGTATGCTTATAACTATTTCTCGAGATCCAGCAAAACTGTAATCTTCATTTTTCGGAGGACTTGTATCAACTTTTCTGGAAGCTGTCACGAGTCATTGTCGAAGCAAACCTCCAATATTTTACGGATAAGCATTAGCTCTCATGTCGTTAGATTCACTGATTTACAATATGTATCGTATCGTAAGGGGAAACTAAAATTTTCGTCCGAATAGTAGTTCGTTTTATGGATGGATGTCTATGTCACATATGAGCGGATAAATAAGCGAAGTAAGCAACTGTAATAATTAAAAAGATAACAAAAAAGTTGTGTCTCTTATTGAGGCATTGACTAATTCTGAAGCTGTCTTTAAAAGATTGAGAGCTATCCTTGATCGAAATGTCAATCGTGAACGTAATCAGCGATATACTGAGAACCTTATGGAAACAATGGACTATATTCTTAATAAAGAAAAATGCGGTCGATAAAACTACCTTAGATTAAGAAGCAAATACATGGGCAATAACAGTCTTTATCCAAATAAAAAGATCGATACGAAATTTAAAGCTATCAATGAAGTTATATTCTCCAATCAACTGAATAAAATATTAAATTTGCTCAGTATAGCTTCTGATGAAGTGCATTTGGCGTTGATTCGCATCTACTGGTCTGGGCGTTAGGCGATGGAGCGAAAACAATTTCAAGGATCCAGTTTCACTAGCTGGGAGATGACATACAACCTTCATCGCTACTACATTTAAAGTTTTGATGACATGGGTGATCTCTTCTAAGAGGGTAAACATCCACTCTTTCGTTTCATCAGGAATGAACTTCTACAGTTTGTCCCGTTTTTTAGGCAGTTCCATCGATTGGTGGCAAGATTAGGTCAAGGGGGAGATGAACCTAAGTAATATGTGTTCTACAAGAATAAAGAAACAGTACTGGAGAATGATCTTGTCCAGTTAATTAACAAAATGCCTCTAGAACTGTTGCAGTTATTAAATAGCTTGTACTCCACATTGGAAGAGAGGCACAAGTAGCAAGGTAAGTATTAGTCTGTCGCTTTGGTCAAAAAATTATTGTTATACTCGTTCTTGTTATCACCAATCCTTATAGAACAACTCATACCTCACCAAGATCCCAGTAGATACAATCATACTTATAATCACATTCTTTTTCTCTTTTTTCACACTTCCACAAAGAAACTTAGCCATTTGACTTCAACACAACTTGCATTCGTGTCTCGACTTGTCGAAACAGTTGCCAATTGTATTGATAACAGAATTATTACTCCTGAGCAGCAAGTGCTTTAAAATTAAATAAATGATGATCATGAAGGTCTCTCCTTTACTATCTCCTAGCCCATTCTCAATCATGACTACGAACTGGTAGAAGAAGTCCTTGCCAAGCTTTAATTTACACCAAAGGATATGAAAACATTTAACATGCGTAAACAAGGAGAACTGCAGACTAATTAATCGCCTGTCTATAAGCATTTCAAGAAAGAAGCATCCGTTCTATAAGTAAATAGTATGTAACTTCCATCTGATTAGTAAATAGATCTAATTACTTGGATGTCTGTTGGAGGAAGCCGTTAATACTAAAAATAATAACACCCCCATCATCGTCGGCGTAAACGAGTAGCTGAACGGCTAGCAGGTCTATCGACTCTCCCCCGCAGTACTTGTCGAGAACTGCAAGCTGTGGAGTGTTAGTTATGGTCGCTTTTATGATCGTAAGACATGATATAGAGTAGTGATGTTTCTGATAAATACTATAAAATTTTATTACAATATGGCTGAAAAACACGAACTTATTGATAGCGAATAGGAGGATAACTAGGAAATACAGAAGGTAGAGTTCGAAAGTACCTGTTATTAATCATGCCTGGTGTGTTGTGGCAATATGACAGGATGCTTGAAAATATGGTGTCCCTGCTTTTGTTGCTGCTGTAAGAATCCCATCTATCAAATCAAAACAGCCAAGTTAGGAGTTCATCAGTCATTCGGCCGATATCTTCAGATTTTAAAACCAGGCATCCATATAGTGAATCCTATGAGTGAGAATGTGATTGAAGTGGATATGAAGACGTCAGTGTTTGGACTGGCTCCACAGCAGGTTATAACTAAGGACAACGTCACAATGAAGATAGAGACAATTGTTTATTACCGTGCAATTAATCCCTACCAACTAGTCTACAAACTTAGAAATAATACAAAAGAAATTCGAGAATTTATTAAGGAAATCGCATATTCTGCACTAAGGAGTGTGATTGGTGAAAATAGTTTCCAGGAGCTGTTAGAACACAGAGCAAAATTAGCGCATCAGCTCGAAGAATATGTCAAGGAGATAGTATACCCCTGGGGGCTGTTTATAGAGAATGTCTTCATTAAGGGTAATTGGTTTTTAATTCAGACGTCATCCTCTCCCCATAAGTTCAGAAAAACTTGCAATCGGCTGCAATTCAAAGACGTCTCTCATAGGCTACTATAATTTCAGCAAAAGCCAATGTTTAATCTGCAAAAATGTTAAAAGAGACATCGTAAATATTGAATTCAAATTCTGCGATGCAGATTCGTTATCTATAAGCAGTACAAAACATTGGAAATTGCAAAGGCGGCAAGATACTATTCATCAACCTCAAGGGAAAATAGTGATACTTCAAATTATATTTGCTAAATTAAGAAAGACTAATGTACGCGAATATATACTTCAATTGTTAATTACTTGAATCTAATAATTGATAAAGGCAGTTGGATGACTAATGATATACATTTTGTAATAAATCAGGATGAAAAGTATTTACAGAATACGAGTGAAAGGATGGACATTAATTTAATAAGAATATTCAAACTTGGACCCGACGTATCTTTTAGAGGATCACCCACCATATCGCCAATCACTGCTGCCTTATGAATATCACTCCCCTTTATCACTAACTCTCCATTATTTGTCATAAGGCCTGCCTAGATATATTTTTTTGCATTGTCCCAAGCTCCCCCTGTGTTTGAAGCTGAAATTGCCATCTGAACTCCACTAACTATTGCACCAGGTAAAAAACCTAATAAGGCTTTCGGGCCAAAGAAAAATCCCAGTAAAAACGGTGTAAGTGTAACCTGTATTATCCAACATTTACTAAAAGCCCAGGCAAAGTCAAATCTTTTAAGGCAGCTTTAGTGCTTACTCGTACACAAGCTTTATAATCTGGCGGCGAAGTACCTGTTAATATTCCTGGATTTTAATGTATTTGCCTTCGCACTTACTCAATCATCCCCAAAGCAGCATGTCCGACTGATTTCATTGTCAACGCACTGAAGGCATAAGGAATCATGCTGCCGAAGAGAAGACAAGTGAAAATAAGTGGATCATCGAACGATATTTGTTCTTAATGCAGCCCGAAGAGAAACGCTGAATGCATAAAAGCTCCATATAAGGCAAATCCTACTAATGTTGCTGATCCAATAGCGAATCCCTTACCTATGGCGGCTGTTGTATTACCAGCTGAATCCAAGACATCAGTTCTTTGGCGAACGACAGAGGCTAATTCAGCCAGTTCGGCAATGCCTCCTGCATTATCACTAACTGGACCATAACTATCAATGGCTAAACAAATAGGTAAATTGGACAGCATACCAAGTGCTGCGATAGAAACTCCATAGAAACCCAAAGAAGAGTGCGAAAAATAGCAAACTAAGCACAAGACAATGACTGGAACAATAGTGGATAGATATCCAAGTGCAAGTCCATATATGATATTGGTAGCTGGTCCTGTTTTACAAGCATGTGCGAGTTATTGAACTGGTTTATATGAATAGCTAGTCATAAACTCAGTAATAAATCCGATGATCAACCCCGATATCAATCCAAAGGCCAGGCAAAAAAACACATCATTAAATGTTTTGATTTGGACCTATTTTCCCTTTTTGAATTGAAAGTTAGCAAAGTATAAATAGCACAAGAACCACAGAATGGGCAGTAATCCAATAGTTGAATAAATCAATTGTTTTTTTAAACATTTTTAGACTTGTCTCCCATCAGTAATATCTTAAGATTCAGTAATAAAAGTTGTAGCCATTAAACTTATTAAAATTCCAGCTGCGGGAATCAACAGAACAAAAAGGATTGTTTGCAATTAAATTACTCCATCCATGCCACTGATTGAATTTCCTCCAATTATTAAAGCAGCACAAGTTGATTCAGCGAAAGATCCGAAAAGATCTGCTCCCATACCAGCAATATCTCCAACATTATCTCCGACATTATCAGCAATAGTCGCAGGATTACGAGGACTATCTTCAGGTAAGCCTTTTTATATTTTACCCACCAAATCAGAACCCAAGTCAGCAGCCTTAGTAAAGATTCCTCCTCCAACTCGAGCGAAGAGAGCTACAGTGGAGCCTCCAAGCCCGAAACCAGCCACACACTCAAATAAATACTCATAATACTGTTGATTATGTGAAGATTAATCTAAATTTAATAGTGATTTGAAAACTGTGATTAGGAGTAGTAATACTAATAAAGAAACTGAGACTAAAACAAACCCAATTACTATGCCCGCTCTATAGGCTGTTTTGAAGGCGAATCCTAAAGATATTTTTGCGCATATGGTTGTTCTGTAATTGGAATAGGTTGCAATGTGCATACCAAAAGCTCCACAGGCCATTGATGTGGCTGCTCCCAATATAAAGGCAAAAGTTGTAAATCCACTGGCAAGTCCATCCACACAAATCCACACTATAAATGCGATGAGCGTTATAAAAATGGTGCATATTTTGTATTCTGAGACAATAAATTCGACTGCTCCTTCGTGGATGATCGACCCAATTTATACAATTCCAAGACTGGTGGTTGAATTTATGGTATGAAGTTCATCATCAACACTGTAATTGGTAGCGATTGGAATGGCCTTGATCTGTTGAAAGTTATAGTAGGCCCAGACGAGTCCAATAGCGACGGCTATCACTATCAAGATAATGAGCAACCACATGGTTATTATTACTAAATTAATAAAATGCTGTATTAAAAACACGTATAAATGATAGAAGCAAATCTTCGAAATAAAAGCTGAGAAAATGATTGAAGACAATAAATTTTAGTTGATAATGATCCTATTTATCATTCTTTGATACAAATTTACTTTAAATGGAAGAGACAGATTCATTCATCAATAAGATAGCCATTGCGCACAATCAATTCAAAAGGAAGGAATTCGACTTGTGTTAAAAGTATCTCTCCTCTAATTAGGAACTCTAGCTGAAATAAAGACTCATCATATAAGTATCGATATTAATGACATGCTTTGCTCATTCAAACAGCTTCCAAAACAAAGAGAAGTTTGCTTAAAAAAATTGTGTATTGCTTGAGTTACTCAGTGAGTATCCTAAAAAATATCAGGATAAATTCATGGGAGAAAATATTGAAATCGTAGCAAATAATTGAAAATAAAAAGAGAATAAAGGTTGTCAGGACTATGAGCTAATTTTGCTACTGGAACATCATAGTTTTATCGTAATTTCTGCTTAATTCTTAAACTACGTAGATGATTGGTACTTTTCGAAGAATATAGCCACTTAAGCTCTTAAATTCATTGATAGCATGAGTGATGAAACCAGCTTGATGATAATCTACAAAATGCTAACAATAATGGAGAGTTCCAATCGTCTTTCCATTTGTTTCTCTTTAATCGCAACCCAAAACCGTTTGCTTATACGTTTGAAATAGAGTACAAAAGAAGGACAATCTTACATCTTTTTGAATCAGATTCTCTTTATTAGGGTTCTACTGAAATTAGGTAAGATTTTCATAACTGAGGTATGATATAAGACAGCAAGATAATGTACATGATGAAATTTAATCAGAACGTTGAGTAAAACACTGATGAACAGTAAATCCATTAAATAAACGGCACACCCATTTCAATATACCAAGAGCTGCTGCATGCAGAAATTTAATATCACTCAAATAATTATAGCAATTCCCTGAAAATACTAGCTGATTTGACCACTAAAATTGAAAAAGCAGTTGGCGATCAATAGCTCGTGAAAAATATAATAAATCATAACATAGGGTTGGTTTTGGCAAACTACGGCCACAATTCTTCTTCCCTTTTATTACTCAGAAGAGCCCTTAATTATTTGTATTGTTCCAAAGAGGTGTAAATTCACAATTAAAAAAACAGTTTTATTTCTCATTGTAAATAGAATATGCTTCTATCAATTCTCAATACACCTTATTTTCCATATAAATCAATGCATGATTTTTTTAACTCTCTTCCAACTTCCTACTCATATAAAATAAATTATCGAAAAGCTCAATTTTGTCTGAATTTATATCATGAAATGCTGCAGAGTTCAGCTAAAGAAACGACCTACAATAAAATTCATGATTTCTATGAGACCGTTTACTATTATCCAAATCAACCCTATTTTCAGCAGAAAAATAAAGATAAAAATCCTAATTTTAGCAATAACAAATATTTTTATCGAAGATATGTCCTCTCAGAAAAAGATTTGCTCTTGAAATCACAATAAATTTTATAGTTCGGTGAATCCTATCTAAAATACGCCCTAACTATTCTGGAGAAATAAAGAAATATGGTTATTAACCTGGAAGGAGAATATAAGAACTTAACTTAGCAAGTTAATTTGTACCTCATATCTCATGTAGAAAACTATACAACGAGTATGTTGATTTCAAAAGTAGTATATACTCTCATTTGTGCTATATTAACCTGTGCCGTCGCAAATGGATGAGTGTTATTTATTTTACAAAGGAGTATCAATCTTTTGAAAAAACTTACTTAATTCAAAACAAAAGTACTCATCAACAACAAATTTACTACAATATTCTCAGCTATAAGATGTAGGCATTGTGCTAACTGAACCGAATAGATAAATCCTATGATGCTATGCATGAATTAATTGGAAATGTCCACTCTTCCTCGTAATCAAATTTGTCCACCATAAACACTGGATATCAGCGTAGTTATGAGATAATTTAGAGTCAGGACCAGCCTATTTTTAATTTATGAATCAATAAAATAATTTTTATTATAATCTTTCAGTCCTGTATTGCCGACAAAACAAAATAGCAGAGGCCTTCCAATCTATCCAAAAGTTACTATCGCAGATGAAGTTATCGCCCGCCAATCCAAAAACAAATCTACCCTTTTCTATAATTGAATTGCTGATCCATTACAATCTTCGCACCAACAATAATAAATCAGCCCTGCAATTAATAAAGTATCATCGAATTACCAATCACACAGGAGGACTTGATCATTACCAGCCTACTCTTACTATAACAAAATGATCCAAATGTCTTTGATTGTATGCTTCCTCTCATAGTTTTCTATTATAAAATTGAGTTTTTTCATTGCAACTATTGTAACTCTATTTCTTCGATATACTATTTTACGACAAGACTGGGAAGATAATCAGATAGGGTCGCGTAGCTCAGTTGGTTAGAGCGTTGTGCTAATAACGCAACGGTCGAGGGTTCGATCCCCTCTGTGACCATTTTTTAAATTGTCACCTCAATTAAATTAGCAACTCAAAATATCATTAATTCATCAAGACTGTCAGTTTGGCAACGCTTTATTAATGTAAATAATTTCGACATTCAATTTTGATATGCAAATTCTTAAAACTACTGTAAATGAATTTTATACAAATGATGGCAACATTCACAGAGAATAAATAATAAAAAACCAAATTAGAAGGCTTCAACATAAATTAGGTTGGGATTTAAAAGTGTATTTACTTAAAATGGGGTTTTTTCTCGTTCACTGAATACTAAATCCGCTTATATATGCAGCACTAATGTCAACGGCCCAAAATATAATAATAACGATCATTAATTGCTAACTAATATTTTTTCGATAATATTTTGATGTCCTGCCCATATCCATTTTATCAATTTGTATTAATACCAGTAATGTTGAAATTTATTTTATTAATTAGATTAAGTTGACTTATGGAGAAAGATCTGCTCCCCAAGCCACACCATTTCCTCTTTACTTCGGAAAGCGTTACCAGCGGACATCCCGATAAGCTGTGCGACTTTATTTCTGACTCTATTCTCGATGCTTGCCTTGAGAAAGATTCTCATGCTAAAGTTGCATGTGAAACTGCTGTTAAAAACTCAATCTGCATGGTGTTTGGAGAAATCAGCTGCAACGGAGAAGTTAACTTCGAACAAGTGGCAAGACAAGCCATTAAAGAAGTTGGTTACGACTCAGTTGACATTGGAATGGATTACAAGACTGCAACTCTTATTGTTGCAATTGACAAGCAATCACCAGATATTGCGCAGGGAGTTCATCTCAATAAATCTGAATAAGAATTAGGAGCTGGTGATCAGGGTTTTATGATTGGATATGCTTCAGATTAAACTGAAAGCTTCATGCCTTTGACTCATGATCTCTGCAGCAAGCTGGTTCAAAGACTGGAGGAATGCAGGCGTAATAAAATCGTGCCTTGGATGCGTCCCGATGCGAAAGTTCAAGTAACTGTTGAGTACAAACGTGATGGCCACAACATTATTCCAATTCGGGTCCACACCATCCTAATTTCTCAACAACATAATCCTGATGTTACCAACTAAAAAATCAGAGAAGATCTCCTTAATGATGTCATTAAGGTGGCAGTTCCAGAAAAATGGCTTGTTGATACAAGATACGTTCTTAACCCAAGCAATGTATTTATTATTGGAGGACCCAACGGAGATGCTGGTCTCACTGGAAGAAAGATTATTGCTGATACTTATGGAGGATGGGGAGGTCACGGTGGAGGTGCTTTTTCAGGCAAAGACCCCACAAAGGTTGATCGTTCAGCCGCCTATGCTGCTCGATGGATTTCTAAAAATTTAGTAGCAAATGGATTCTGCAAGAGAGCCATGGTTCAGGTTGCTTACAGTATTGGTATTGCCCAACCTCTCAGCATCCACGTCGACAGTTATAACACTGTTGTTCCTGGTACAGCATAATTTATTTAGGTTATACTGATGAGGATCTTCAAGGAATAATCTTCCGTAATTTCGACCTTCGTCCTGGAATGATTATCAAGAACTTTGATCTTAAAAAACCCATCTACAAAAAGACAGCCTCAGGAGGTCACTTCGGTAGAAGCGAATTTGCATGGGAGAAAATCACTGATCTCAGTCACGAAAAGAAGCCATGATTTACTCATTTAAAATTTATTAATCGTCATAGTCAGCCTATATTTTCATTGCTTTTAAAGATTATATGTTAGATTTTTTAATCAAACAAAGTTGCCTTTGAGCCAATCCCTGTTCTGATGAAGGTTGGTGGATTCTCCTTAGAATTTTTCAGGTCCTCTGTGCTCTTTTTCAGCTTCTTTTCTGGAATTCAGGTCTATCTGAACCATCTTATTCAAGTCATTTCTGAAGCAAGTGAAGGACTTCTCATCAATTGAAAGGCCAGGGGTGGTAAATTTGAGTTTTCTGATGTTCTGCTTAATGTCCTCCTTCTTGGCGTTGATTTAAAAATCAGTCATAACAATTTTGGCGATATACTCTCTGTACTGTTCTGAATTGAGATGGAATTACCTTTTTTTAGACCCAGTAAATTGGTCTGGATAATAGCGAGCATATCATCCATATCTTTTTTGATAGCAATCTCTTCCTTGGACTATAAGGCTCTCTTTTCTTTGATTGCTGTCATATATCGAACCCTAATTTCGACCAGGGATTGATTCACAATATTCACAATCTGCTTCTTGATATCCTCAAAATCCTTTTCAAATTTGTCAATGGTAAGAGCAAGTTATCTTTCTCTTATTTTGAGCATATTAGCCCTCTATCTCTCCAACTCCTCCTTTTTTTTGTAGAGTTATTGCTCGCATTATCGTCGAGATTTCTAAAAGATCTGCTCCTATTTGCTGAGATTATCGAAGTCGAATTTGCTGTTATTGGCATTGATTGAATTGTTGATGTTATTCCTCTCTACGCGGTCTTTCAGATTCATCTCAACTAAAAAATATCAATCCAAATTATTATCAATCATTTAAATATAAAATAATTGAAAGTAAATTCCTTGGATAAATTGAAAAAAAGAAGAAGGATTATTTAAATTTAATGCTGCCTCTTTACAGTAAAAAGGTTCGACTTTCACTTATGATAAAAATGCATCAGCCGGGAATCGAACCCGGGTCGACAGCTTGGAAGGCTATAATTCTACCTCTAAACTACTGATGCTTCTTATTAACTTTGAGATTCATCAATATATATAATTTATCCATCTTTTATCTAAGTCAAAATTATTGAACTTCTCCAAAAAATTATAAAAAAAGAATCTATAACAATAATAAAAGATGTATAATATAAATCAAGGATTAGTAATGAAATTTAATCTTTATTTAGCTTTTTTGTGATAATGGATTTGAATAACAAAGTATATATAAAATAGTATAATTTAAATTGATCCCTTTGATGTGGTTCATAATATGTTCTTTCTGTCTCACAGGTAAAAATAAATTTTAAAGTATCCTTCTTATAATTTATTAATGAAGAGCAAAGATAAGGAAAAATGCTCATTTGTTCAGTAAATGCACTCTCAATTACTCTAATATCAGCTATAAAAATTGAAAAGACTCGAATTAAAGCATTCCACTAATGGCTAGTATTTTTAGACATAGTTGCAAGCAAAAGAAACTTTAATCGATTTGGATAACGAAAAGGAAGAATCCAAACTCATGGACGATGATATTTTTATCGGAAGATGGTCCAACTATAAAATTCCAGAAAAGATTTAGTCGAGATTTAACTTTAATACCAAGATAAAGAATAGTAATAAACTTCTGGAAGATTGTAGAGTTGCCACTGAGAGTGCAAAGTCAAAATTTACACACAATTCTAAGAGCTAAAAGATAATTCCTCAATTAAAATGTATCTTACAATAATTAAAAGCTCCTCTCCATCTGCCGGCTGGCTATCAAGGATTAACTCCTAATAAGTCAATTAAAAAGATGAAAAATTATATTGGAACTAAAGTTTTAATGGTCTCCAATAAACAAGAAATCAAACATTATGCAACAACTTAACGAAAAGTATTAATGGCTAATTAATCTTCCCATGAAAGTGAAAATAAACGACCGAGGTTTACGTCTAAAAAAAAAGAAGGAACGATTGTTGAGAGTTAAAAGACAAAAAAAGTTCCTAATACTCATAGCAAAGAACGAAACATAAATTGTTAAAAATAAGTTTTAAGTCAACTTTTAAAAGCTAGTTACAAGCCTCCTTTCGAGTCTTCTCCACTAAAGAACATGATAACTTACTTTACAATATCAGGCAGCGACAATAGAAGAAATAAATCAAATTTACTAGGTTTCAATAGAATTATCTCCTGATAAAATTCATATTGATTAGAAGGTTATAATTTACAGCTTATTATTAATTATAAATAACGAATAAATGAATCAGCTTGATAAGATAAGAAACACTTTCTTAAGATAAGGGTACAAAACCACAGATAAACTCAGGAAAGTTTAATTTGACAATTTTTTAAACTCACTTATCGTACGCACGGCCTTATTTAGTCGGGTTAACCATTTAATGCAGAAGTGGCATCTGAAATTTGGGAGGAAACTTCGAATGGAAACGCTCAAGCAAATGTCGAGGAATTAGTTCAAACCATTGCGAAAGCGCAGAACATCATCCAAAATCGATTATTAGACATCATAGATACGAGATTATTAACTCAGATTAAATAAAAACCCTTGAAACAGAACGATAATAAGCCACGCCAACTCTTTACAGATCAAGAAACAGTAAAATAGAAGCTGAAATTGATCAACTCAATTAATAAAAAATGGAGTATTAAGAAGATCTACGTTATCTTACCGAGCCTTTTGGAATCAGTATGATCACATTTATGGCGAGCGCTCGCACCTCACGCTATATGAACAATCATTAAGTTACACCAGGGGGACATGTGGACGAAGAGGGGAATTAATTATAACTAAAATGGTTATTTTTTCTTTCTTTGGGATTTGGACTTCTTGAAATTATCGTTATTTTTCAAAAATACGATTTCTTAAACGTAGCTTGATCCTGATTCAGTTGATGGTGCTTGCCCTCTTGATGTTCATCTTTGTGATGAAACATTTCGACAGCAATTATGTCAAATCCACTCTCGCCATGCTCATTCTCAGTGAGGTGTTGGACATGATATGGCTGTTCATGAACTCTAGTGGTTATTGGAATCCGCCAGCAGTGGGAGTCAATTCAAGTCACCAGCAGGCCTATCTTAAGATTATTATTTTGCTGACATATTTAGGTATTTTTTTGAAGATTCCTCTTGGGGTTTTCTTGTTCCACTACCGCAATACACAGTCTAACAGGTTGTACAACCTGGACATCGGCATAGCCAAGATATCCCTCAATCCTAACGGGACAAATCCTTTCAGCGAAGGCATAAAGGATCTCGATATCTTTAATTGATTATACAATCCATTTCATCTTTCCTGCTCATCATTCTCCTTCATTTTGCACCAATTCAGTTTAGACCCGCAATTCTCCAATATTTTTTGTTGAGAATTATTGCCTAAATCGAAAGCTCAATGAAATTTGTTGAATATGATGAAATAAGTTAAAAGATAGATAAAAAAAGTAATTTTAATTTGTAAATGAATTTAGAATTGTTTTTAATCATTATGTCATGGTGTCATAATTTGATTAATGAAGTTAAGCGCATATATGTTGCCCAATATTTATGCTCTCACATGATCCACATTAAATGGCACACCTCCTGTGCAGACTTTATAATTTTCATTATCAAAGTAGGTGAAATTAAGATTTCGATTCCCATGCCCCGGTTCAGTGATATGTAGTGTATTTAAAACAGATACGAGAGAATCACGCTCCAAACTCCAAAGATAAGTCTTTGTTTCAGTTTTAATTGTATAATCAACTATTGTAGCTTCTGCAATTAATCTTTGGAAAAGAACCTAATCTAAAATTTCTTTTTTTATAATGGAGTAAACTGAATTATTAGAACCGAGGTAAGGTATCAGATATGAGGGCATTATTTTATCGTGAGCGCTATTCCCAATTGCTGTAGCTATCTTCAGTTCAGTAAATGGAGATTATAAGATATTGTTTAGATCATACTGATAGTAGTCAGTGTTATTTTCGATTTGACATGACGTTTGAGGGAGGCCTGTACACTTCATATTGTAGAAACTATTATTAACGTCATTTAGAAGCTCAGAGTATTTGTTTTTTCCGTAGAATAAATAAGAT
>Ga0302188_10000076_pt1 | contig 72058 bp, 63 predicted proteins | sample II_Bog_E2_1_FD_198783 | JGI IMG/M metagenome (GOLD analysis project Ga0302188, IMG submission 198783) | Peat permafrost microbial communities from Stordalen Mire near Abisko, Sweden - II_Bog_E2_1 | ecosystem: Environmental > Terrestrial > Soil > Wetlands > Peat | place: Sweden: Abisko... | reverse complement strand
TTTCAGAAGAACTAAAAATGGTAATACTTTATTTATTAAGATTAGTGCCAAAAACCAGGAAATAATTATAAGGAGAAATGAAGAACTTAAGCAGCATGTCATCAGTCAACGCATGCGCAAAAATTAAAGCTTAGAAAATACCAAAGAAGAAAAGCAAAAAATAGCTTTTTAGCAAAGAATATTTAAATCCAAAATTCGGAGTCGTCTGTAGATAGACAAATTCAGTCGTTTAGAACAGAATCAGCAACTGTATATTGAATAAAAAAAATAAAATTAAGAACGCCAGAAAAGTTTAAATAAAAAATTATAAAATCGTAAAATGCAAGCACAGGCTGAATTTCGTAATAGATGGCTGACTGAATTCGAAGAAGGAGAGAGTTTAAAAAATTAATTCTACCACAAACGACAGAAATTCGAAAGACAAATCAGAAAAGCTTTATAAAATGTTTCTCAAAGTAAATAGTCTTGATCTTTTTACCTTAATTTAATTTAGCAAACTTTAATTGATGCCAATTGAATGCATGAAGCATTAAAAATCACATACTCAGACGATAGTTTTTAAATCTTTGTTGCGTTTATCCAGATCTAATTTCCGACCTTCTTTGTTGTTGCCAGCTCTGCTAGTTAAAAATTTATCCTTTCGCCAAAGGGTGGATGTTTGCTGAAAAGGGCGACTGGATCACTCTTTTTTCTTTTAGTCATAGTGGGACTTTTTAATTTGAAGGTATAGGCTGCTGTAATTTATTTCTGAGAAAGTTTACCCGCAGAAACAGCACTTTTTAGAGTTACGTTTGAAGTATTCGGCATTACAATATCTTTTGTTGTCTTCAGTTTTGGCTTTAGCTGTTCATTGTCTTCTTCCTACTCAGAGGAATGATCTAACTGTTAGTTTTTATCTTCAATGATTGGAGTGGAGCCAACTTTAAAGTTGAAGACGGCTGATTTTTGATAACTGACCCGTGGAATATAATTATCGTCTTCATCTTACTCTTCTGATGAACTGGAATAAATTGGAGTGGGCTTTGACATTCAATTATTTATGATTTGATTTGAAAGGATTAAAATTCAGATTTTAACTATCATCATTATCTTCGACAATAAAAATACAAATACAGTGATCTGCATGCTCCATTGTTCTCCATAGGAAGACATCAACAAAATATTTCATATTAAAACGATAAAATATTTTTCCATTTTAAAATCATTTATTCCAATTACGATTGCCTGTTTTATATTAAATTATGAACAATTTTAGTTTAGTGAAGACCAATTTAAAGTATATTATTATGAGCTTTTAGTTAATGATATTGTTACTCATATTTGTATTAATTCGAACTCTTGAAGTATCCAAATAATTATTTTTAAGGGTATGGAGAAGTAAGGTTATACCGTTTTCACAGGACCCCTCAAACATGGTCCAAAGGGAGACAAAGCAGTGCGTAAGGCTTAAAAATCAGGCCAGGAGGTACAAGTCTTCAAAAAAGCTGAACACACAAACAAGCACGCTCCTCTTGAAGGCCATCAAATTGCTCGTATCCTGAACGATTAAGAGGACCACAAACGTAACAAACTTCATATTTAGCTAAAACTATCCCCCAAGAGCTGCGGATCGCCATTTCTCAGGCAAGGAATGAAAAAGGCTGGACTCAGGAACAGTTTGCACATCTGCTCAGCATCCCAAAGGCCGATATCAACTCATGGGAAAGTGGAAAGGCAGTCCCAACTGGTCTACAAATTGCTAAGATGGACAAGGTGCTAGGCATCAAATTACCTCGACCAAACAAGCATTGATGTGAAATCCGATATATTCTCGAACATTTTTTTGCTGTTTATTTAAACTTATAATATTAGAGAATGAGTTCTGGCTGTTCAGACCCAAGCTTTTGCAGAGATGGCTGTTGCCGTAATTTTTTGGGGACTCAATTCTGTGACATTCAATCAAATTGCATTACTGCTCCAACTTGGATAGTTGCTTTGGTTCCTATTATGTTAGGTCTTGCAGCAATTGTACTCCTAATTCTGGTTTATTTCCGTTTGAAGAACCGAAAAGTTATTGAGCACTACAATACTCTCAAATTCCCATCAGATAATGAGTACATTTTTTAATATTTAGGAATCATTAGATCAAAGAAAGTGATCGAGATATGGAAAGCGAGAGGCCGTTCCACGCAAGCCACGGCCATAACTGATTCATAAATATGATGTTGGTTTGATTTTATAATTGATTTGATTGGCTTCCTTTGAATTGATTGTCTATTTGGCTAAAATAATGAAACATTAAATTTAGATATTTAGGCTAAAAAATGAAGCTGTCTTTTAAAATGTTAGGGAAATACATTAATTTACTGGAACAATAACTCGAATAATCTAAAATATTCTTTCTGGCAATACAATATGATTTGTAATTAATTGACTAAAAAAATGTTATTTTCTATCATAGGTTTCAAAACAGTCAAATCATTTTTAATTCTTATAAATCCAATGCTATATTAATTTGATTATATCTCACGATAAGTACAATGAACTACTCAAACCTGAATGATTTGATCGCTGCAGTACAAGTTCATTAGCAGTTTCAACATGAGATAAAAGGTAAAAGGGTCAAAAAGGAGTTAAACACTTTGCTTGCCTACCACAACGAAAGAATTACTTTCAAAAAATATTAAATATCATCTTCAGGCATATCCTTTTATGTAACAATATCTTTATTTAGATAGAAATTCAGTATTCATATCGATTGTACGACTTTGAAATTCTCATTGATCTTTAGTATCCTTTCAACAGACCTAAAGTGTTTTACCAACATGAGAATAGCCCATATTCAAATTGTCAAGATTTGCTGGATACAATTTTAAACGGAGAGAAATGGGGACCTTCTACACTCATAAGTACCATTCTTGACAAATTACCCGAGTTAGCCGTACTGATAATTCTAACCTAGAAATACATTTCAGAGGGAAATTAAAATATACAGGCAGTCTATCAGATAAATGATATCTTTGAAGAGTAATTTCTTCATAAATATCGAGTCGATTTATTCAATGTTGACGAGTATGAGTGGAAATACATGATTAAGTCTACCAACAAAAAGTACAAATTAAATTATTCAGGGTTTTGGGAGTCACGAAAGAAACGCTGCTTATATTTTCCCCATAGGTCGGGAAACTCAAACTGGAGACGATTGTTAAGATAAAAGATGTGAAGGAAGCCAATGCTAATATCCATGGAGGTAAATACAAATTAGATATCGTTTGCAATGGCTAAAACCACAAAGCAAAATATTATTTTGGAGGGGAAGAGGCAGATATTGAGAAAATTCTCTATTTCATGAACCCCATTCAAGTCATATAAAGAAAATTGACTCGCCATAAAAAAGAGAATTATAGTTCCGCTGAGATAGCGGAGATGATCGCTCAGTATTCGTAGTTGATTGAGCATTATTCTTTGAGGGATCCTTAGAAAACCAAGAAATATGTGAATATCGTCCAAGAATTGATTAAAAAGAGTATTGAGAAGTAACTTCAAGAGGGAAAACCTTCAATCATGGGAATTCATGAGGATATTAAGACATGACTGATCTCATAGGTTTATTACTTATTGATTAAATATTTAGAAATGCTTCTTCTTTACCATTATTTGTTTGTTCGATAAATTTATAATCAATGATAAAGCAACCAACTTAATAATCGTCAGAACACAAATACCTTGCTTCTTTGATCAAGAAACAAGACAATTTATAAGGCAATGACAAAGAGAAGCTATCCTCAATTATTAACACCAGTATACTCAAGGTCCAGTACGAATTATAAAGAGGAGATATTCAGATAACTAATCAATCCAAAGTGGAAGAATAGCTATCAACTATTAAAAAAGATCGCTACAATAAAGAGATGTACTTATTGAGCAAGGAAATCGATAAAAATGATGAGATGTATAAAAAAGCTAAGCGAGAAATGATCAGGCAAAAAAGATAGTAGGCAGAGTTAGTCAAAGAGTAAAACGAATCGAAAAAGAAGTAGATTATCGAAAGAGTCAAAAAATGGACTGAACTCCAAAAAGTATTGAAGTAAAACCGAGCAGTTCTCGAGGCAATGAGATAAAGAAAATACAGTGAGTAGGAGGAAAGAATAAAAAAAGAGGAAGAGGAAATGAGTGCTTTCCAAAAACTATAAAAGAAGAAGGTGATCTAGCATCACCTCAAGTCAATTGAACAGAATAAGATCAAAAGAGAGGAAATTCTCAAAAATGCTGAAAATTTATACCAGCAGTTGTATTTTTGATATCATGTAGAAACCCGAAATATTTGGAAATTTAAAAGAAGTTTAGGCAGTTGGAAGAGGAAATGAAATTTTAGGAGGAGATCTTGAAGAAAAATCATAAAATGTCCCTAAAGATTGATCATTCATCAATCAAGGCGCATTAAAAAAATTACATAGCCAAGGTAGAAGAACGAAAGGCCATGCAAAAATAACAACAATCTGTATCTCCAGAATAAAGATAAGGGGCTTTTAATATGTTTGTTACTCGTGACTAGGCCAAAATAACAGCTGAAAAAATGAAACTTAAAAAAAGGAGAGAATTCCAATAAAAAATAAAATAAATTCCAGTTGCAATCGATTAAGCAAAGAGAGTTAAAATTGAAATTGCCATCGATAAGGGAAAAAATCCACTAAAATATAATTTTTTAGGGCAAAAGGCTTTGAATGACTTCCAAATATTCGGGGAATTCAAAGACTTTGAAATTAATGTAAATCGAAACTAAATCGGAAATTAATATCTCAAAGAATTGCCGAATATCAATGCTAATTCAAGGGTAACAAAATCTCAATCTCTTCACGCTTTATCCACACGTGCCACCTCCTAAAAAGTGATATATAAAGACTATCTAAAGGATATGAAATTGCAAAGAACGTAGCGTGGTGAAAGAAATGACGAATAGATAACTAAGATCATTAGATAGCATAAATAGAAATCGAAGGCAATAGCAAAATTAAGTGAACAATCTTAAAAATATGAATTAAAGGCAAAAAGATGCCTGTCGTAGTTATAAAAAGATAAAGGATTTAAAAGCGGTCTAAAAAAGTCTAAGGAAGTGGATCTGATGTACCTGAAATCAATCAAAGCTAAGCTTGCTTGTCTTGAAATGACGGAGTGATTATAATATTAGTGAGATAAACAGATTATATTAATCAATCAGCATGCTTAAAATTAGATAGTTTAGGCAGCTTTAGATGGTTTTTAGATTTGGCATACTGGTTTTCAGCCATCTCCACCAATTTCTGTGCCTTGTTGTCCCTTTCGTTTAAATTCATCAATGCCATCCCCAAGCGATATAAAGGCGTTGTGTTTTCAGTGTTCACTGGAGATTTGGCTTTAAATTATTTTAGAAAACTTTTGCTAACACTACCAGATTTTGAATTTTGTAAAACAGTGACTGAAGATGTGTGATGCAAAGATTGCTGTTTTGCTGTTCGACCCAAATCCTCTTCTTATTTTTGACGCTACCAACGTTTTTGCATTTATATAGCTTTATTCAGATCAAAAGAGGGTTGTGATTAGGCTTTAACGAGCATAAGTTTTTTGGGTTGTTTTTCATATTCCTAAATATTTTTAATCTATTAAAGATTTTTAGCAATACTTCTATTGATTTATTTCTCTATTTTGGGATAAAAATTCCATTGTGGGTTGGAAACACTGTTGATCTTATTATGAAACAATTAAATGGTTTTCAAGTAGTAGGCCGGGTCGAATACCCTTCGAATAGTATCTTACCTGCACCCTATCTTAATTGGAATTGATAAATCTTCTGATTTGATGTATATCTCATTTTTTTATTCATTCAGATACAAAATAGGAGTGGGCTCAGTTTATGAGTATCTCTCATTCAGCTCTGCTACTTGAGAACCATTGTCACAAGCTATAATAACAACATTATTTGCTCCAATTATGGCAACTAGTACATCTTCACTCTCAATAAGTATTAAGTTTCGAATGGGTTCCCCAAAATTATTCTTCCATAAATGGCGAATAAGCTGCGTATTCTCCTGTTCTTACTGCTTGCTATCAGATATGATGTCGTAATTTAGAAGAAAACACATCAGATCACCATTTTCAAAACCAATGTAGCAACGTTTGTTCTTTGGACTCATTACTACACTGCTAATCTTAGCGGAGGTCACTTCACTAACTAGATGACATGAAGGTTTGAATTTCTTCAGGTGAGGCGGCAGATACAATCCAAATATTTCTGCTTTCTTGCTGAATGATAATAGAATGCTTTCTTATTACAGCTGCACAAACTATTCGATATCTCCAGCACGCGTTTCGCATTTACTGATCATTTTATTCTTGTCAATATCCAAAAAATAGACTTCTCCCATGTTAGTTCCGATTATAAGTGTGTTACGCTTGTTTTGATAACTTAGTGAAGTAACGTTGGCCTGAGGGCATAGTTTTTTAATCGACAAGGTGCGAGTATTATTGAAGTCACCATTTCCATCCCGTTCAAACACTGCTATTTCTCCATCATATGAGGTGCTGAATATAATTTTTTCTGATAGCAGTTAAACAGCTAGTATATAAGTGACTGTCATCTTGTGTTTGTATAATTTTTTTACCAGCACGCCATTTTATAATTTGCGAAGGGTTAAATTTCCTTCTAAATCACCAATAATTGCGAGTTTAATATTGGTCATGATGTCAAAAGAAGTTATTTCAGAGCTAGTCTGATTACGAAGAGTGTTAGCAATGTTTCCGCAAAGCAAATCCCATGTGATTAGGTGATTCTTTATCGGGCAATACAGCATAAAAGATTCAGGATGGTATTTGAGGCATAATGCTGTTGCATCCAAAATGATATTGGCATCAATATGCACATACTCATATACTGCCACTGATAATCCTGCGAAATAATATCGTAACGGATTATTTGTTGATATAAGATAAGTGGGCTCCACTCTATGTTAATGCTTGTCAATCGAGAAGGAACTCACCAATGAAAACTTGTTTATTTCTCTAATTTTTACATTAGATTCTGCGTCAAGGGCTAAAAGCAGATTTGTCTAAGGAATGATGTCCAAATATATAAAATTTATGTTACTGATTATTTTGTGAATCAGTGATTGAATGTAAGGGTTCCAGACACAAATTGAATGGTCGTATGCAGCTGTAAAAAGCAGAATTAGACCTTAATGGAAGGCCATACTAGAAATTGAACGAGTGTGCTATTTGTATTTAAATTTTTTTGTTTGAGAGATGGTGTCCCATAGGATTAATTTACCATCATAGCCGCCTGTCGCAAGGAATTGCAATTTAGGCATCATGATCATGGCTGAAATCATCTCTGTATGGCCTTCAGGATCGTAGAGCTATCTTTCAGAATCTGTTTTTACCATCCATTCATATATTTTAGGTGTTTTCCCACAGCAATAGAGGACTTAGTTGACATTATCCCAAGCCATAGTGTGTATTTCTATTTGAAACTGATGTTGCATCTTTTAATCCTCATTTTCTGGTTGTTTTGCAAGGGAAGGGATGTTACTCGATATATCCCAACCCTTTATCATGAAATCACTGCTGCTGGTTATTAGCATATTGTATTTGCTGTCATTTACGTATATCATGTCTAAAAGCACGTTTTTATATTCTGCCACCACCATATCTTTCTTAAGAATCTATTTGCTACCAGCTTTATTGCGCTTTGCCATCGAAGTCTAGACCGTCAGTGATTGCTGCGATAGTATCAACGGTTTAAGGTTAGTTGCACTTCCATCCACATTATAGAAGTCAATTTGATTGGATTCTTCTGTAAACATCGCAATTTTACTGCCTAAATTTACCATTTTCTGAATCGGATTGTTATGTTTTGCAGAAAAGCCACTCACTGCAATTGGTTTCATCAATGCTGTGTTGCCTGGCTCCTGATTACGTAAGCTTTTGAGATTCAGGCCCTTTTCAATAAGCATACTGTTAAATTGATTCCAAGTAATAACACCCTTACGTCCACTGTCAGCCTCAGCAAACAATCTAGACAGGCATTGCTGCATTTTCTCTTCTCGATGTTTTAGCTCTCGTTGCCAGGACTTGAGATGTCTCATCCCTTGAGACATAAATTCATTGAAGGAGAGTTCGCTATTGTTTTGTTCGAATGCATCTTTGAAGAATCCCAAAATATACTTGTCAATGTTTATAGCCATGTTAGTAGTGAGTTTATCCATTTCTGAACTTATTCGACTGAGTGATGTTCGAGGGGAGTAAATGGGAGTAAAGGAAGCTTACTTTGGAAGGTTGATGTAGCTCATGCAAGTTATAAATTATTATTTTCTACTGCAAATTCTTAATTATCAAAACATCCATTTTTTTATTTAGAACTCTTATTTAACTTTGTTGATACTCCAGTATTTTTTGTCTAATTGACAATGGTGAACTATAATTTCTAATTATTGTATAATATTTTCTTTATTAAAACGAAGGGATGAGTTGTTTTGGAGGTTGCCTCAACAAACAAAACCAATATAAAAACATTACCAATCGCACAACAGGAGCTCCCATTAGATTTAATTCCAACTAGCTCGAATAACTACGCAAGAAGTAAATGTCTCCATATCCAGATTTGTCAAAGTATCAGGATACAAACAATAAATTACAGGCGAGGCCTTTAAGCGAAACATGGGCATACTCGGTCTGCATTGCGCCCAATAATTTTCAGAGAGGCTTTTTAACGCCTTCGATTTGGACAATGATGGCAAGGTACTTATAATAAAATGTCAGATTTCCTTCCAGGATTTTATTGAATATATGTAAATTCTGAAATGTGGATCAGACAAGAACAAAGCACGAATATCATTCAAACTGATAGCAAAAAAAAATTGCAGCAAAATTAGCCAACAAAATTTCATGTAGTTTCTAAATGATTTCTTCCTGTCTTGGTCGTCAATCACGAATATTAACATAACGCCATAAATTAAATAAAGGACGAGTCAATATGTGGGGTTTCTTTTTAATAAGGTCAAGAAATAAACGGGAAAATCAGATATCGATCTTCGGTACTATGTGGACAAACTCTATAAGGATAAAGATTATGTGTAGTCATTTGAGTTCATTACTCAGGGTATGGCAGATATCTTTATTCATGATAAACAGTACTATGAAGCCAACCCAGAGGCAATGCTCTTTAAAGTTATCAAGGAAATTCGAGAAATCAATGATACTGTCTTCCAGATGACAAATGAAGAATCTGTTTTCTTTGAGCCAGTGAAAATTGAATAATTGCCGAAAAATCTTCCTTCTGTTGAAACCAATATCTTTAAAAAACCAGCTTCCAATAAAGTTGAACGTACCAAGGATAAAAAATAAGCATAAAACTACCAAAGGAATAGATCAAACCCATTAAAATCTAAAGAAGCCACAAACTACAGACAAGTATTTCCCTTGAACGATCTCAGTGATACTAACGAGCACACAAAATCACAAAATCTTCATTAATCTGGTCGGATAACTTCCAAATAGCTGTACTAATCATCGACTCTTACCTTATTGCAAAAGAAATTAAGTTTTGTGCAATAAAAAATATAGGGCATAGTTCAGTAGACCAAAATTATATATGAATCACTGCGAGATAAATTTTAATCACGGCAAGATGAACTCCGCAAAGGTAAGATTTAGACCATTAAAAATGTGCATAAAAGAATGCATAAAAATAATTAGGGGTAGATGATCTTTTTGGGAGATGATAATTGGAACCTTGTGTTAAATATGATGATAGGTATCCAGATGGCAGTCAGGAGTGTTCGTGGCTTTCAGGAGATGATATATGAATAACCAAAGGACTTTGGACTTAAGTACTATTTTTAATTGATTCCGAGACGCTTTGGGGATGAAGAATACACCTCTACAATTTATTCTTTCACTGATTATGCTCCCAATACTTTCAATCATATTCGTAAGCTCTTTAAGATTGACAACGAGGAGTATATCGGTAGTATAGGGCCAAACAGACTCATGGCTTCTCTCATGATGGGAGAGGTTAACTCGATGACCTCTCTTACCAGCCAGGGTAAAAGCGGTTCGTTTTTTTACTACACTGCTGATGGTAAATACATGCTAAAGACTATCAAATATCGTTAGTACAAATTTTTGAGAACAATTCTCGAGGATTATTATTACTATCTTAAAAAGAATCCAGATTCGATGATCACAAAGTTCTATGGCCTGCATAAGCTTATTGAAAAAAATGAAAAAGGCGAAGAAATTTGTCGAAGTTACTTTGTGATTATGGCTAACGTGTTTAACACCAAATAGAGAATAGTTGAGAGGTATGACGTAAAGGGATCATGGATAGGTCGGGAAACAACTGACATTGATCCCTTGGCAACCAAAAAAGATAATGATTTTAAGAAACGTCCTCCGATCATCCTTCAGCCCAAAGAACGATAAAAATTGTTGATTAACATTCGCAAAGACGCAGAATTCTTTGAGCAACACGATATTATTGACTACTCTCTGCTCATTGGTGTGATTAGAAAATCAGATAGGGAGAGTGACTTTAGTGATGCTCGCAACCTTGATTTTGTCGAAGAGGAGGATTTGCATCAATGCAAGGAATCAAAAGTATACCTATCAGCTGGCGTTGAGGAGAATTTATAAAGCTATATTTTCGGTATCATCGATATTCTCACTCTCTATGAGTAATTAGCTATTAATTTAGTTCGAGAAAAGTATTCTAGTATTATTTTAAACGGCTTGTGTATGGTGAGGGGATTTCAGCAGTACCACCACCCGAGTATTCTTCTAGATTCTGTCAATTTATCGAAAACTCTGTGTTTCCACCAATTCCTCCTTGTCCTAATGAGCTAAACTGAAGATGTAATCACCTTTTTTTGATTTTAATGTAAACATGCTAATTGATATATTTTAAATTTAGTGCATTATTATCGATAATTTGGTTTTATTGTGCTTTATTGCTTTAATTCACAATTATAAAATAAATATAAACAATGAGCTGTTATGGCCCTCTTTATTATCCCTATTACGCCGCACGAGTCGATTTACCTCCTTCTCTTAGTGAGTTAGAAAAGCGAATTGCCATTCAGCAGTAGGAAAGCATTCGAAATTTAGCTTAACAATAATACCTGATAAGGAAAAATTAATAGTTAGTCAATCTGTCATTAGAAGCCAGTAAGTAGAGCATTATGCAGAAGTTTAACTTTAGAAGTCAGCTCGCAATCGAATAATCGAAGCTGAAGTCATAAAAGCCATGTCAAGGCGCAGATAAGAGGATGCACAATTTCAATATTTAACTCGCATGGAATAGCTAAGACGATAACAGAATATATTGATTTAAGAAAATCGCCCTTCCGACTATCTAGACTAAAGATATATGTCAGATGATCAATTGGTAAATTACTATGAAAATGGTTTTCGAGTGGAGCAGTACTAACGTGAATTAAGAGAACGGCTTGGATAAATAAAATATACTCGCAATCAGTTAAAAGATTAAAATTATAAACCCTTACAGGAGAGAATCAAGAAGGATGAAAGAATCAATTCAATGCGAGAAAGAGAAACAGCCAGAGATAGGTCTTTATAATCAATAATTGGTCGAAGTTACGTAGATGAACTCAAAACAAGCACCAAATGGGATCAAACAAATGACACTCAATTTCAAAAGATTCATAAAAATGAAGTACCATAAAACCGTGTGGGGTCAAAAGTTAAAGGCACAAATAAATATTCTTTAAACTATAATGTGAAAAGAGGGAAAAAAGGTAGCGTGAGTAAAAAATACAGCAAAAGTGTAAATAAATCCTGTTTGAATAGATATAATAAAAACTGCAAAGTGTCATCAACCAATGTTAATTTTTCTGTCCTTCCTAATAGAATCTCTTTCAATGATGCAACCACAAATTCTGCATTAAAAAGTAACAAGAATTATATATAGAGATAAGTAATCGATTGAAAGTATCAGCAATCGTGTATAAGGATTCAAAATTAAGAAATGCCATCCATGAGATAAATCATCTGGTGCAAACTTTTGAGGTATAAAGAAAAGGGAGGAAGGAAATTAAAGATAAATTGAACAATCATCCGTCAATACTGAAAAAGCATCGGCTGGTTGCTGAGTCGAGATGATAGATGTAATTTAATTTTTACCCAATTAATTTAGCTTATAATAAACCAACAAAACTAGACATGCAAAAATTCACAAAATATAAGTAAATGTCAAAAATAAAAAAAGCTTTTATGCTTTTTTATATATAGATAGTTAGCTAAAATATTAAAGCATAAGTGTTCATCTTACTTACAAATCATTCTTTTTTGTTCTTTCCTTTTCCTTTTGATTTTGATTTTGATTTTGGGGCTTACTCTTCTTATTCTTCATCTTCCTCATCGATGTCCTCCAATTCACCTTCATCGATGGTTTCGATCACTCCAAGATAATATTCCAATGATTTTGGTACAACATCCTCATACAGAATTTCAGCAATCTCGTACTGGAGTTCTAAATCCTCAACTTCTTCAGTATTATCATTCTACTCCTCTTCATCTTCTTCGCTGTCAATCTCAATGTCTTTGAAAAGATTAAAGAAAGACTTTTCCTTGACTTCCTTGGTCTTTTTTTATCCACCTTTCTTTTTGTTCTTCTTCTTGACAATTTTAACAGTAATGTTTTTACCCTATTTCCAGTTGATCTGATCTCCAAAACTCTTTTTGATATCCTCTCCATCAATTTCAAATTCTTTGTGTAGTTTAGTGTTGGTAAACCACTCATTCTCACTGAAATAGAAAGTCACCCATAATTTTTTCAGATCTTATGATTTACCTGCCTATATTTTCTATAAGTGTTTAAGAAGAGCCTAGTCACGCTCTTCAATCTGCTCTGCCAGAACATCACTGTTCAAAAAGGCCTTCAGCCAAAATTCAGGAATCTTTTCATTAGTTAGATAGTTGTGCTTGTTTGTTAACTCTTCTGGTGTGAGCAAATCTCCGATGTCCTCGAAATCAGCATCAGTAAATGCGTGCTTTCCTTCAACAATAGCGTTAATTTCATTAAGCTGAGGAGTGAATGTTTCTCTAAATTTGCGATGCAAAGCCTCTATCTCTTGGTCCATTTTCTTATCAAGCTCTCTCTTCTCAATAAGATAGCCATTAATTGCAATGGCCTGCACTTTCTCCTTGAGGGTTGGTAGCGCTTTGATCTTTTCCTCAATTTTCTCTTCTATATCAACCTGCATAGGACAAGGAGTACTTAATCTTCGCCATCGAAATCACAGTCATCACAGTCTTCATCTTAGCAATCTTAGCCGCATTATTTGTGTTCCTCTCCTTTAGTGAGCTTTTTGTCCTTGCCTCCCATCAACAATTAGATTAAATAATATTCGCCAAATATTAATTTAGAATAAAAAAATGAATAATTTATAAGTCCATAAAGTTGGCCTTAACAACGAGGATATTTGAACAGTAATTAAAAGTAAGATCCTGTTATTTTAGCAAATGCTTGGGTCTTTTTGTATTTTTTATTTTTGATAAAATTTGAATAATAATCAGTTATCTTTAATTGCAATTATTTGATATATGTAAGTTTGTAAAAATGTTGATCTGAATTTATAACTAATATCATGTGAAAAGTTGATAATTTTAAATACGAATTGGCATTAGATGAGCAAAGTAACAATATTGATCAAGCGCACATGTACTTAACCTCAATTTAAATATTTTAAAAAAATAGTTAATCATATTTATTACTATTCAAGGTTTATAGGATCGATTATTTATCCTCTTGCTCTTATAAAAGAATAACCAAATTATTATATTATTATTTGAGTATACGACTAAGTTCTAATGGAACTTTATCGTAACTTATTGTTTTTTCTTTTGAAATCAATAAACATAGACAAAAGTATATTTTCCGTCGATTGACCTTACATTTATGCAAGCGGAGCCATCGCTCTTTTTAGACTCAAAATTCCAACCTATAACATAATAATCTAATTATACAATGTAAATAGATGCTCTATCTGTTTAGACTTATAGTAAGTAAGAAAAGACAGCTGCGACTCTCTAAACCATCATCGATCGGTATTAGATCAAGAATATTTTATTGGGTTCTGGAGAATTGGGGGAGGTTCATGTTTGCTGGGACAAAGAGAATATGGAGGTCGTTGCTGCTAAAATAATCTCCAAAGTCAAGTTTTTAAGTTATATTTCAACCAATTCAACTCGTGGTAAGAATAAATAGTTTTTTATCAAATCTCTTCAAAACTAGGCGATTCTCATGAACATTTTAAACCATGATAATATACTCAAGTTATATGGATATACATAAACAAATAACACTCTCTTTTTTTTCGTTAAATACTGCAATCAAGGGTATTTTTTGACTTATTTAGAACATTGGGTAGCATGATTGAGAATAAACACCCTCTTCTGAGAGAAAAGACCATCTCCATGATGAAACAAATGATCAAGGCATGCTAGTATTTGCATAAGAAGAGAATTTGCCATCGGAACATCAATCCTGACAACATCTTAGTCCACAATGGTACTTATTCAATTATATAGGAGTTATAAAACTCACTCATTTTAGTTCTTCCTTATGCTTGGATGACGTCGATCAATCTGAAATTATCAAACTCATAGCTGAAAGCACTGAGTTTATGGCTCCTGAATTGCATAATCGCAGCGCTTATACTCTAAAAAGCGACATTTGGAGTTTAGGAGTTATTTTTTTCTATATGCTCTTTGGAAGAAGTCCCTGGCCTCATGTCACAAACAAAACTCATTGGCACAAAAGACTATTAACATCATTGGTACTGCCATAAAACACACAGACACCTCAGTGGCTACTTCTAATTATCCAGCGCATGCTTATTTATGAATATGACCTCAGGCCAACTATTGAAGAGGTGAGTAATATTTTTTCAAAAAATTGATCATCTATTATTTCAATTTTAATTTATTGTGATCATTATAAATTGAAGTCTTCCACCATGAATCTTAGCTTGTTTTTAATCAATCTCATCTCAGATTGGATGCTGTTCACTTCCATTCGATGCTGCTTTTTGAGGTCTATTTGGTGCTACTATTCCTATGAGTCTTATTTAGATATTTATTCATCTATCGCATGCTATTTGGGTTTAGTATTTTGATTTATCTATGATTCGGTAACCCCCACTATAACGTCCTTTGATTTCGGCTTTATGCAGGCATATTTATTTATATTTTTTAATTCATTTTGATCCTTTGATTGTTCAACTATTTTTTTATTTTCTAATTCGAGTTGCTTTACTTTGCACATTAGCTGTCTATTTTACTCTCGAAGAGAGTCATTATCTTGACTTAAAGTTTAAATTCTTTTATCCATCACAAACATTCTCCCATATATTTCTTCGATCATATAGTCTTTGTTTTACTTATTTTTTCTCATTTCATTAACAAAGATGTCAGTTTGCTTGGGCTGCTTTAACAATTTTTATTTTTGTGCGGCTAAATCTTCAACTGAGGTGTGTAGATTTAGCAAAGCTAATTCATACTCCTTTTTCTTTTTTTACATTTCTACTTTTATCTTTTTCAGTTCAGTCTATCTTTAGACGATTTGCTAGTTACTAAAGCAATTATGACTAAGTTTTGCCTTTTAAAGTTGGCGATTCGTCGACGTCAAAGTAATATTTTGGTTTTAAAGTTCTTAAATTTTAGAGAGATACTCCTCCATTTTGGGATGTAGCTTAGGATTATTAACAAGAAATTCTTTATTCTTTTCTTTAAGAACTTGAACTTGTCTTTCATACTAAATCTTCATTTATTTATTCTTTTTATCAAATTCTTTCTTTAGGTCGTCTTTAATAGTGATTGTTAGTTGCTATTTTAATGTTGTTAGCATTTTTTAGTAGTGCTTTTTCTCTTTGTCCTCCACTTCTTTCCTCGTCTCTGCTATTCTAATCTCATTCAATACTCGATTATTAACTGTATTGTCTTTGCTAATTAACTCAGCCTGCACACCCATTTCTAAAGCTTCTATCTTTTGATCGGTCATATCTCCTAACTTGGAAAGCATTAATTCTATGACAGGAGTTCCAAAACTCTTCTCCTCGTAATATGATGTGAGCTATAATTGTTAAACTAACTTTGCCTTCAGAATGATTTCATCTGATATTAGATTTCTTTCTCTCATGAATACAGTATAAGTGTAGTTTAGATTGAAAGTTCTCAAATAGTCTATCATTATATTGTCCAACAATTTTTAAGCCATTTAAGATTTGGTCGAAGCCGATTGCTGTTTAAGAATTGCTATTTTGCGAAGCTGTCTTGCCTTCTACTGCTCGAATTTACTATTCTACGCAATCGATTTCAGTTCCTGACTACATTTCTAAAAAAACTCACTGCCTCTGACAAGTTCGTTGATATTATTTTTCTGCATCTAATTTAAATATGCAACAGAAACGACCTTTGATTGATATTTATCAACTTAAATAGATTTCACATCATATTGCTCCAACTCGATCTCGTGGGATCATTTTGAGGTCGCTGCCATATTTCAGAAACACGTCGCCACAACTTTGATCAGGATTAATGCCCACGCCGTCCATTGTTAGAATCGAGGTCGTCTTCTAATCAACTCGAAACTGTATTAAGATATACTAACTTCATCACAGACGTAGCGAATGACTGCTGCAAAGGGTGCCTCCTCCGGCACAGCAATAACTTTAAAAGGTTGTTCTATTTCGGAGGTGAGGATGACTTTAAAAGTGACTTTGCTGCTTTTGCTCATCTTAACCAACAAATTAGCTAATAAATAAATAAAAGATATAGATAATTCATCTACTATATTGCCGGAATATATAAATGTAATAATTTATTGGAGAATTTAACTTTGATTTCGGCAATAATGGGCTGAATTATTTGAATATTATAATTTTTCGTTATTCATTAAAAGTTAATGAAAGAAACTCGTAAATTGGGTAATCTGATTATCCGATAAACATCGAAAAGAAGCTCACGAGAAGAGCCAAACAAGACAAAAACTTCATTGCTGACTGAGCAAGATAAGAAGAGGTTAACTCAGCCCAAGATAGATAGCAATTTCTAGCTGCAGAAAGAGTTTATGCGAGCTGAAAATATCAATGAAGAGGAACAAGCTAAGATTAAAAAATAAGCTGAGAGAACAGTGAGCAGAAAAGCCAAAAGTACCTAAATCAAGATATAAAATGAGATGATTTCTATGTTGTAGCTGGAGTGTGGAAAATTAGCCACCGAAGCATAAAAGGAAAAGTTATAAAATCAAAAGCTAAGATTTTAGATAGGATAACTTCGCAAGAATATTGATTATCTCAACGCCAAATTAGAGAATGTTTATAAAGAGCATGATAGCTTGTCCAAAAATAATGACTATGGACGCATGGAAAAGGATCAACTCAAGGAAGAAATACAAAAAATTAGAGTAGCGTTACAGAGATCAGAGGAAGAAAAAGAATATTAGAAAACTCAATACAGAAATCAATTGCAGGCTTGTAAAACAGAAATTGATGAACTGCGATAAAGTCACAGCGCTTTGCAGCGAAACTTGCAGAATATGAAAGATGAAAAAGAAGAGATCGAGGAGGAATTGGAAGAAAAGAGCAAACAGTATGACTATATTAAGGGAAACTTTTAGGATAAAAAAAGGGAGTGGGATCGCCTTAAGCAAGAATTGGAGTCGCAGACAAAGGAAAACCTCGAGCGCAAGGGAGAGAAAATCACCAAGCACCAAGTGCAAATACAAAACCTCACCGACAAACTTAAAGAAGAGTAGACCATCCGAAAAAAACTCGTTGACAAAAATAAATAGCTAGAGAAATAGTTTAGCAAGCGAGCGGAAGCCATCCATGATCTTTAGGAGCAAATAGGATCGATGAAAAAGCGCATTAACGACCTGTCCATCCTAAAGTCGAGTAATAACACCATAATGAATCAGAAGCTCACTCAACTCATGGAGTAAAACGCAAAACTTAAGAAGGATGTGGAAGCCTTACAAAGCAAGAAAGGAATCATCCAAGAGGAGAGCAGCAAGCCCTATCTCTTTGGGCCCAATGATGATTGAGGATTATCTTTGAATATCAATCAACAATATATGCTGCTGTGCTATCATTCTTCGAAAGTCACCGCGCTGGCATAGCTAACTGAGCTCTGGGATTGCTACTTCACCTGTTCCGACTGAGAGTATTTTACAAACTTGGTCTTGAGCTTCAACTTGGAGTGGGCTATAATCTTTAAAAAGATGAAAAGGACGTGTCTTCCACAGATGGTGTTTTTGGTCGAGTTTATATATTTGCTAAATTCTTCATAACTGTGATTTTGCAGGTAGTTCATTCCCTCTCCGTCAAGTTTTTCTATGCTCTGCCATATTTGTCCAAAATTTTCGTTGTAATAGGTAAAATTAAATCTTTAACCCCAATGACAAAAATCACTAGAGAAGATAAACAATGTTTTAGGATCATCAAAGTAGGGTGCAAATATCTTACCATATTTATCTGCCATTTCCTCATTTATCGGTCCAGTCAAGATGGGTACTATTTTTGCTTTCTTGCCCAGTGTCTTGAAGATAAAAGGTAAATGCATTTCAATGCTATGTTAATCTTCTTCATCATCAATATCAATAGTAAAAAAACCTTCTTCCAATTTGAGTTTGTCAACAGTCTCAGTATCAACATCAAGTGGACCAAATGGAGTATTATACTCATCTTGATTGGTGAGAGTACATCCTGGAAAATATTTATGATGGGATGGACCTAAGATGAATACTCTTTCAATATTGTTAGGCTTTGTGATGTATTGATAAGCCCAACTTGCAGTGGGGCCACTATAGTATAACCCTGCGTGAGGAACGATTAGTGCTTTAATAGTTTTTGTTCCTAATTATCTTTTAGCTCTATTGATGTATTCTGCCAGTTCAGCATTGAGTTTGTTGGCTTAATAAGCAAATGAATACGATTATCTGTGTACCATTCCCCTGCATGAAGGCACTGCCGAGATTGCTTTAGCATGATTTGATTATAAATATCCTCAAACCAATATCAAATACACATATGCTTTATGAAATTATATGACAAATCAATTTGTTCGCATAATAATAAATTATAATTGTATATATCATCTATCATTTTTTACGTCTTTCATCTTGAGACTACAACTCACGAATTCGCTGCTTTAGTTAGTTTATAGTTGCCTACTGATAGCCCTGCAATTGACGTAAAGTTTTAGCCTATAACTATAAATCCTAATGATTGTTGTTGATTTGTCTGCTTGAACCTTAATTAGCCTGCTCTTCGAAAAGTTGCTTTAGTTCTGCTCTCTCCTTCAACCATTTTTCTCTTTCCTCAGTCAACTCTGTGCGTGCCTCTACCAATATTCTATCTTTTTCTTGCTCAAATTCTTATTTCAGCTCTGCTCTTGTAAACTATCTGAATGTTTTCTGTTCAGCCCTGAGCTGAGAGAGTTCATTTTACTTTTCCTTAGAAATTTTTTATTTGGCCAGGACAGTTTGCAATGCTTTTTGTGATTAATTAAACTTTTGAGAGAGGACAGTCATTTCTTATTGAATAAGTTATAAATATTCTGCAGTTTGTGCTTCATTTAAGGTTATCCTCTACCCCCGAGCCAGTCTTCCTCCCAAACTATCGCTAATCCCAGTTAATTATGTACTCATCTCTGCGTTTTTCATCTCACTGCTCTCCAAGTCCTTCTCTAGCTTTTTTATCTTGTCCTGCAGCGCTTTCTTGTCGCTTTTGAGCTTATCAATGCTTTATTGGTTATCTTCAAGTACTTTAATCTGTCCCTTTAACTGAATTATTTCCTTATCCTTCTTCGCAATTTATTCCCAATACTTTTAGTTATCGCTTTGCAATTGTATGTTTTTCTGCTCTACTCCTCTTAGTTTTCGAAGCTCTTTCATGAGCGATATATATTCTGGGTTATCAGCTAATCCTTTGGGCCCCTCTGCCAAAACTTTTTCATTGACTTTAAGACTGTTGATCTCCTCTTCCAACTATCGAACGCGTTTATTAAGAGAAGCTATAATATTATTTTCAACATCAATAACTGGTGTATCTTTAGCGGGTTTCTTGTACATGATTGGTAATTCTTCTGGAGGCATCTGATGATTCAACAACCATTAATGATTCATCAATTCTTTCAAGGTGACCCTCTCTTACGGCTTGCGCTTGACCATTCCAAGAATAAAGCTTTTTGCTAAAATGGGAAAATCGTTGGGAAAGGAAATATTTACATCAAGAATGTTCTTTTATATTATCTTTTTAGTCTCATCTTTTGGTCCTTGAACGACAAATGGAGTTTTTCCAGTCAATAGTTCATAAGCTAGAACTCCTATGCACCATATATCCAATTTTTAGTCATGCCCCGATTTATCGATCATTTCCGGTGCGAGATAGTCAAAGGTTCCGCAGTAGGTGTTTCTTGGCTTATTTAGGAAATTAGACCATCCAAAGTCTAGCTAAATACAGTGATACCTGCCAATTTGACTTGATTATTTTTGTCCAACAGTATGTTTTCTGGTTTGATATCGCGATGAATTATCGGTGGATTTCTGGAATGAAGATAAGAGACTGCCTCAATGACTTACTTTATCATACGTTTAGCAGTACGCTCATCAAGCTTCCCCTCTCGATATATTTTGGAGTAGAGTTGACCATTAACTGCCAATTCAAGGACAAGGTAAATATCTTCTCCATCATCAAAGGTATCATATAGCTTGATGATGTTCTTGTGCTCTAACTGCCGAGATATTTTGATTTCATTGTTAAGCTGTGTGATCATGTTCTGGGCCTTGATTTCCTTCTTCGATATCTTTTTCAAGGCGAACATCTTCTTCGCTTGTTTGTGAAGTGCCTTGTAGACCTTGCCAAATGCGCCACGCCCCTACATCCCAACACCATTACAATTATCTCTAGGTTTTAGAAATCGGAAAGCTCTGTGGGTTTGCGCTTACTACGTTCCCCTTCGCTCATTATATTGTATAGCTCAATTCTAATCAGTACTAATGCGAATGTCCAATCCATCGCTATATTCAATAGTGCAATTAGTTTAATCATGCAGAACGAACCTCTGACCGTGATCAATGAGGATGAGAAGGAAAGCAACCCCGTTTACAAAATCATTTACAACAAGATTCGCAACCTCAAGAAGGTTTTGGCACAAATCGCCCATATAGAAACCGTTGACCAGAAAGCCCGCAAGCCAGCTCAGATCAGCAAACTCAACAGAAAGGGTGAAATTCTCGCTTAAATTGATAAGCATTAGGAATTTGCTGTTTACTATAAGAAGATGGTGGTCTAACATGATCTGGTATATGACAAGATCGATGATCTTATCAAAATCTCTACTTTATTGACTGTTGGCAAGAGAATTGATGCCGAAGGTTACTGCCCCGCTTAAACCAAGGACGTTTTTAATAATGTCTACAAGGAGATTTTCCATCAAACTTGTTACAACGGTAAGAATCAGCTCTCTGATTAAATTGTGAGGGTTTACCACGTGTTAACCCGTTTTATGGAAACCCCAGAATTCCACTCACAGTGTAGGGACTACATGACTTATCTACCCTAATTTGAAATTCAAAAATAGAAGCAACATGGAGAAAATCATAAGGTTTCAAATGAAGTGGAAAAAATAGTTTTTGTCTAAAATAAAAAAAGTTATAAAAAGTAAAAAATACGGTAAGAGTACGGAGACAGTTGGAGTAAAACGGAGAAATTTGATATGATCAGTTAAGTTGTTAAGATTACCATCGATAGTAATAGCACTGTTGATGTGCTCCCTTCTGTTTAAGAGATTAAAATCGATTCTTTTAGCACTGCATCAGGCCTTTGTGAAGGATAAGAAGAGGAGTTGAAACTCGAAAAACATTAAACAGGATCGACGACCTATCCTGATACAGAAAAAGATTCAATATAGCTTGAGTTGGAGATGGCTGAGTCTATCAATCAGAAAGATAATATTTGGACTAAGAAAAGTGGGGTTGAATGTGATACACATATTAACTCCAACAACATTCATCTCCAAAATAATCTTCCTCAAAATAATAATAGTACTAATCTCCATGAAAATCGCAGAGCTCGTAATCGTAAAAACAAAAAGCATCATAACATGGAAACGGAATTCAATGTAAGAAAATGTAGTGACACATCTTTGGAGCCAACACCTGAGAAGACTAAAGGGAAGCGTATCCGTTATATCGAGAAAAAGGACTGAATGAGACAATGATTGAATAAAATCAAAAATAATCCGTTATTAGCCTTTATTGTATGGTATCTTTCTGTTTGTTGTAAGTATTTGCTTTTTGCTGAACTGCTAGATAATGATTTATAAATGGTTGTTTTGAAAGAAACTTACACTATTTAATCGTTACTGCTAACTAGATTTATAATTATCCGATGAAAATTTCAAATCAGCACAAAAAACGACCTTCCTGCGAGAGAGAAACACCCTCTAGAGTGCTACTTGTCTGTGTTTATGACACTATTGTTCTCGATATAACTAACTAAGTTATTTTCGCTCGCTTTTCTCCTTTTGGATCCATCGTCAAGATTCTCATTTTTGAGAGAGGAGAAGTCACGAAATTCTTCTTGGAATTCGCTTTTGTTGATAGTGCTGAACAGGTATTTCTGTATTAAATAAGGCGAAGAAATTACTGGATGGTTCTAAACTATATTCTACTATTTGCAAGATGAGCATTTACTACTCAACTTTTGATAGTGTTGATTTAAAACACGAAACCTCAGAGGGGATATTCCTATAAAATTATGAGTCACATTCTATCTTACACGATCTAAATGCAAGTTTTGAACCATTTAAACTAGATAATATTAATGACTATTTCAATTGCTATTTCACAGAAACTGGCTTTTCGCTTGCAAATGTGGAAAGATAAGATGTTGTCTATGATTATGGCTAAAATTATCCAAATATTCTAAACTAAAAATAAAATCATAGTAATATTTCAATCCAGTAGTTAGAGAAAACTATATAAAAAGATATTAATTGCCTCCTGGACAGTCCTATCAAAATAAAAAAGAGTCAACAAATGTCACCAGATCTTCAATACAACAAAAATAATGAGATTGATTATTATCTAAGCTTTACTATTTAGCACCACATCAATAATCGACAAGTTTACAATTTATTCAGTAATTTTGGAAATTTGACCTCCATCAAGCGAACAAAAAGAGATTTGCTTATGAAGTTTAGGAATAGGGAGTATGCGGCTATGGCAAAGAACTATCTATAAGGCTTTACTCTTCAAGGAAATATCCTCAAATTTAACAAAGTAAAGAGATAAGGATTAGAAATACCGGAGGAAGAATATTGCGAAGTCACGCACTACAATCACACATTTGATCGGTATCTTCTCGCTTAGATAGTTTCACCGCATTTAAATCGATTACTATTAATCCTCCAAGTCAAACTCTGCATGTCTCCTCCTTAAAGCGATAGATCTGCAACCCAGAACACCTCCGAAATTTATTTGAGTCGTTTGGATGTGTAGATAGAATATAAATATTGAGCCATTCCAACGAAAAGAACATGGCCCTTATCAAATTCATAAGGATCGAGGATAGTTTTAATGCCATGGCCTCAATGCATAATTCAAACATAGCTGGACGTCGGATACAAATATCCTTTACAAAGTCTCGATTGCTGTGATTTTCTCTGTCTTATCATCCTGATTGCTTAAAGATATGTTTAATTTCTAATTTAACTAATAGAATGAAAGAGAATCATTGGAGGTCTCTATCTGCTCGAAGATGCGTCAGGTATGAAGTACTTTTTGACTAGTTCATTGTCTTCCTCTTAGGAGTTTGTCTCATCAGATACTCCTCGTCATTAGGGTAAACATACTTTTAGTGAGTTTTCCCTCCTTCTATTTCAGGGATAAATTGCGGCTAGCCATCTGCCGGTTGAATACGGTTTGAAACTTTTGAACCTTTTGAGTCTTTTGAACCTTTCAGATTTTCCTTGCTATATTTTCTGGTCATTTCCTTCTTTTGTAGATCTGGAAGTTCTTCATTTTAATTGTTAATGGGTAATTGCTGTTTCAATTCTTTTATTTCTTTGGCTATTAGAATGCATTGCTTCCTCAATTCAGGTTTACTGCTGCTCTTGTATTCATACAACAATGCTTCGAACTTGTCTGATAATTCATCCACTCTAGCCTTGTTTTCTTTTAAGTCTTGACTGCTCATACATTCAGGTTGTAAGCTTTCGTACCTATTCGGTTTCAATTCTAAATTTATACTGAAGAATTCACATAATTCCCTGATAACTTGCTTAATATCATTAAGTATGGATTCGAGTGATAGCCGTTTCATGGCTGATACCAAAGTAATAATTTTCCTTTCAATATATTCCTTGATTTCGATATTTTCCTCAGTTACATATTTCAATTATTTCAGGGTGTTCTAATATTGCTGCTGTAGCTTTCTGATGTCCTCCTGCTGCATTTTCTATCGCTTTAGTGAATTTCTTGCTTGCAGTGTAAGGAAATTTGCTTGCTTTCTCAGATTTAAATTTTATTCAGTCAATAACTTCTCAATGTTTTCGTACCGCAGACGAAATTCGTCTTATTACGACAATTTTTTAGGCTGAGATTAACCGGTACCCATGGGATCGTATTAGGCCCACTCAACGCTAGTTGCCATGGCGCAGCAAAAGGGTGTACTGTTGGAACGCACAAAAGTAGATAGACACCCTCTAGGCTAAATTTAGAGATTATTAGTGCTGCTAGTGATTTCCGTTCTCTTTTTTGGTAACGATAATTCTGATTTCATGGAACTGGTTATATTAAAATCGATTATCGCTAAGCAAGTTAAGCGAGTTACGATAGGCAAAAGTTGTAAAAACACTAGATCCTATTCTGGCAAGTTTCTTATGGATCGACAGAGAGAATGCTGGCAAATAAATTGGCTAAAACATAAAAACACGAAGTTGAAATCAGATAATCGAGAAAGGAGCATATCTGTAAAAATTAAAATATATTTAAAAATTGGGGAGGAAAACAGTATAATTGATGATGAATTGAACTGAAGAGGCCTTCTAATTTGTAATTCAATGTTTGTAATTAAGTAATATCAGTTTTTGTTCAGTGCTTTTTGTTTATATTAGATTATATATATTTTTTTACAACAAACAAAAACAAAACTCGCTCAAATAAGTTAATCTTATTCAACATACAAACACAGCTGAATCATGCTCAAATAGGGATATTTTACTCCATTTTATACAAACATTTTTGGATCAATCAACAATGATCGACTTTTGAAATGATTGTTTTTGGCCATTTATAAGTATTAATTTTATGGGAAATATTTTATAGGCTATCATCATATTTCTGATTATTCATTTATAGTAATAATAAATTTCCATGACTGAATAGGGTTCAATTGCATAGCCACCATAATTACAGAAATAAATCAGCACAACTATCGCCCTGATTTCAGAGACCGACGAAATCACCAAGCTGCGACTATAGAATTAAAAGTTATCACTTCAGATCAATCAGTTAGCATAGCTACTGACAGACAAGGAAGAAGAGTGTCGCCAAAAAGATTCAACTATCTAAGAACTCAATTGTAATTTCATTGGTATTAAGGCAGTCTTCGGTGGCAAGCAGATAGGATCGATCACTTAAGTGATCAAATGAGTAAAGCTGAATCTCTGCTATAAAAGTTAAATCAAAGAAACAAAACTCAGAAAGTTCCTTAGATAGGCCAGTACCGAACACCTAGAGCCAAAAAGGGAAAGTTCACCTTGGATATGGTTGGGATCGGAGAACTTCCCCCAGAGCCAAGATAATAAGATTAACTTTCCAATACTCAACGAAGTGTAAAAACCGAGTTCTTAGCCTCGAGTCGTAATAGAACATAAATTAACGCAAATTGTACAGGCTACAATGAGTTGACTCCACTCGCATTCTCTTCTGCCAACATAAAAAAAGGTCCCTCAATGATGGATACCCCCTAACTGAGTCGTTATCGTCGGCAGAAACTGATGGCTAGTCAAAACATAGGCGATGTTATGAAATTGCATAAGTTTATGACTTCAAAGTATGCTTGATATGTTTTATTTGTGTGAATTTAATCAAGTATGATCCATTAGGACATTAGCCATTTATCCAGCCGCGAGTAGGAGATGAGTAATCATGTAGAAGTTCATCAGCTGGTGAATGACGCTTGCCTCCTCACTTAGACTCATGCACAGCATAAATAAGAATATGATATCAGTCATTCTACGCTTGGAGATAGCCAGCTGGCTATTACGGTGGACGGAAATACCTTTTATGTTGTTTATTTGCCACAGTGCCAACAAGATCAAAGAGTATATGCTGGCACTGTTAGTTCCGTAGATGTCGTGCATGAAATAGCATTTGATGATGGTAATGAGAAAGCCTGACTAACTATTTACCCACATTACCTGGATCCATAATATCTTTTATAGGTTCATGTAGCTAGCTTCACCGTACTGTCGGGCTATAAATTCCAATAGAGCCGGCAAGATAACAATAAGCCATGAGTAGCTGCCTCCTAATGATAAGCCACTGCTAACTTTGGTAATTCCTTTGCTGAGCAGTTCGATAGCTGTGGAAGTGGAAGTGATAATCATGCTCTAAAAGAGATAGAGATGATTTAAAGTATAGCTGAGAATGACAAGATTGAGGACTAGTTGGGTGTAGAAACGATTGAAAGTCAGTTTGTTGATGATATGGGTGGAGAATAATGTGAATATGATGAGGTTACGTACAATGTTCCAGTTGTATCTAAACCATGCTGGGTATATATGGCGTTACTGCAATTATATAAAACAGTTTCCTGCTGACAACTGCATTATTTATTTGTAGTTCTCGTTATTACCCAATCCGAACACTGGACGCCAACCTTAGCAACTTTATATCACCAAGATAGTCTCCTAATCTTAGATCATCAATGTTTTATGATCGTTTGCATCTTGGTTTAAAAATGTTATAGGATTATCGACTGCTGTGTACAGACTGGTAATTTTAAAGCCAATTCCTTTTTTGGAAGGATTAATGATGGTAAGGTGGCTGACGTCTTTCAGATTAGTGATAACATAAATATATTGTCCTTGCTTGGAAGAATATGGTGCTATTTTGTAATATTACTGCGAGTAGAGATCAAAGCGAGAGTCCGAAAAGAAGACCAAAATTGCCTCGTTATAGTAATATCGTTGCCGAATGGTTATTGTTGTACAATCTTTATACAGTTTGATGCTATTGATTTCTAAAGCTATACAATTCCTTACTTACATAGAGTTTAAAGGTGCAGAAATTGACAGCTACTTAGGTAGCGCTTACGTGTTGACTCAGACATCACTTTTGCCTCCCTTAATTCTCGATATCGCAATAGGTATTCGATTTCTTTCATGGATAATTTTTGTTTGTGATCTGAGAGGAAGAGTCGCAATAGCAAACTGAGAAATGGTTCATATCGAAAATACTGATGTATTTATAGGGTGCAATGGACATTCCACATGGCTTTGCTAGAAAGAGACAAAGTGGAGTTTAGCTGATAAAATAGGCCGAGGGTATCTTAAAATGCGAAATTGAAATATTATCGTACTTCGGGCTGCTAAGGATATATGGTTCGAAAGGTATTAATTATCACTATTCGTAGCTTATTAAACATAGTGGTTCTCCTGGGGTCAGACAAGATGTTTCTTTTAATCAAATTTGCCACTGATTTTGGATCATTTTGAAACAGCTGATGATCAGGATTAAAGGCATTAATTAAAATAACTTTATCGATATTTTACAGTAAAGAATGATTTGCATCCGACAGTGCGAGTAAGGTTAATAGTGCGCCTTCTTCGTAGGCCAGAATTGATAGTCGCTTAATACTCTGTGCTTCGATGCAATGTTTAAATAGATGCAACATATTACGACTATGAGCCTTCAGAGTGCGGTGGTTGTAGTAGTTAAAGTTTTTAGTTTGTTTTAACATGTAAAGAGGAACTTAGAAATTGTCGCTGGCACGGGAGTTGGTGAGTAATTACATAAAATTTTGATAATCCTTGCCCCACCACTCGCTTGTGACTAGTAGAACTGCTTCGACGCCAACATTATAAGGCTAGCTATTGTTAATAAGTTCTATTAGCTCCAAGGAGTCATAGCTACTTTGATGCAGACGTACTTTTCGGCAGCTTTATGTAATGGTATGGTCAGCAATTCCACCCGACTACCTTCCCTTTTAAAATCGCCTTTTTCTTTGTTGCTGTTTGGTACCGGATTGGAAAGTTGCACCACAAGTACAAACCATAAAGTGGCCAGAAAAATGGTGAAGGACACCACAAGGAGGTTGATCTTTTCACATATCGCCATCAATATATAAACACTTATTAAATTATGGGAAATTCTTTGACAGCTGAGCAATACCAAATAACCTCTAGGAGTGACAATATGGAGGAATATTTTTTGCCCCAGTATGGCGGAAGGGTCATGGTCGATAAAGCTGCCAAACTTGTATATAAAACTGTATCTATTGAAATTGACGAGGAGCAAGATTTTGCCAAAATGATGGAACAGAGGACTGCATTTTGTCATCCCAATTTTGCTTAGATTAAACACTACTCGGAACTGGCTGTTTAAGAAGATACTTTTTGTACGCCCCAGAAAAAATCTTATATCCTCACATACGATCTGTATGCTTATAGCCTGTTTAATTAAATTCAAACGTGTTGCAAAGTTAAGAAACCTATTCCTTAACAAGAAATATGCCGAATATTTGGTGAAGTAGTGCAATGTCTGCAGTACTTGCATGCTCATGGAACAAGGCACGGCGATATCAAAGTGAGCAGCATTTTTATGGACAAAAATCGAAAAGTAAAGCTAGTGGATTCATTCTTTTTGAAACAAGGAAAAACATCATATGAAGTAGTGTTGGAGGATCCACGCTCAATGTCTCTGCTTGCACCAGAACAACTGTAATTACTAAGATACAAGGTATTTGACTCTCTTTAAAGCTCAGCTCAGAGGTAAATGTTCATGATTGGATTGAGTATGATATAGGCCACAACCATTCAAGAAGGCATGAAGTGCTATGATTTGGATGGTCTCAAAATCCGCGATGAGTTTTTTGTTTACATGATGGACCAGATTCAATCCTGTGGTTACTCTTACAACATTAGCAACCTAATCATGAATTGCGTTCATCGTAGTCCCTCATCTCGACCCACCTTTGACCGATTCTTATCACAATTACAAAGTTGTATTACATTGGCAAAAGACCACTGACATCTTATGTTATGATTTAATGACGTTGTCTAATGCATATTTGTTAATTTTTATAAAATTAGTTGATTATTGATTCATTGTATGTTCCTCAGCAAGAAAAACGCAGTTTATTTCAATAAACCTAAAAATATCGATCCGAACAGAGTCAAGCGTGTGCTAGCAGGTATTACTTTTAACATGCAGGCTGGTAAGACGAGGAGGAAGAGAAAAAGTAGCAATACGATTTTAGAGAAGGTGTGGATAAGAAACAAACCCAACCTCCAAACCTCCTATTAGGGGAGGAATATACCGATATGACTGCAGAAAAAATGTAGAAAAAGTAAGGACATGGAAAATTTTATATGACGTGGGACGAGTTGGATGAGCGAAATGATATGTAATTATAGATTGAGGTAGTGAGTGCGAAAAACGGCTGATCGAAGATATTGTACAACCTGGAGGCATCAGGATCAAGCCGAACGACAGCATGCTCAACGAGTTCCTAAAAGAGACCAAAGGAATGGAAGTGTACATAATCGGATCACTACTCTTAAGCAAACTAGAAGTCAACTACCCCTTTCAGACCAAAGCTAAGGCTCTCTACACAATAGAATTTCTTCTGAAAAAGAATGAAAAGTATCTAGCATACTTCAAAGCGCAGATTGACAAACTAAAAGAGTTTCCTGAACCTGAGGATAATGTTGAAAGCTATCGCAAAATACTCAAAGCCGTCTTAAATATGATTGGTATTTCCAGTCCATCCCCTGTCGAATAGGATCAAAAACCTATATTTGTGGATCCAGGATATAATGATGAGCCAAAGTCATCCATCGGTACATTTATTCAATCAAACACTAACAAATCCAAAAAGACTGAAGCTAAAAAAACAATTATTGGCCCAGGACAGCAAAAAAGAAAAACCCCTGAGTAGAAACCAGCGCAGTCTACATCTGCAAATGATTTCCTTAACTTAGATTTGTTAGGGACATCAAGTAATTCAAGTAATGTTCCTCAAACTGGGAGCCATAAATAATTTAATCTGCTTGACGGAGGGTTTAGCAATAACAAAAATGTTACTAACATTGATCTGATATATGGCACTACCCAGAAAGCAGGCAGCAATAACGTAAACTTTATCTTTTGATTGATGTCTAACCTTATTGAATTATTAAGTAACTGATAAATTCAAAACTAATCGGGGTGAATTAGTTTAGTTTAAATGAATGCCTAATTGGAAAGGCAATTGCTTAGTTATCATTTTATATTATTTATCGTCACATATCATATGGGAAACGATAACCAGAAAAGCTTTGATATTAATCAACTCACTCCCGATGAACGCAAAAAGTTTGAAAGTGGCAAGCCATTAATGCCTATGCCGGGAGTCAAAATCACTAAGAATCCCATCACTGGAAAACTGGAAGGAGTTCCAGAGGAGTGGGTTAAAAACTACGATTTACCCATGACCAATATCGATTATTCCAAGACAGTCATGACCAAGCATCTCTCCAAAGAAGTGCGTCCTGATGAGGATCTACCTTAAGCGATCCTTGACCTAATAAATACTCAGCCAATCTTTATCAGCAAGTAAATGACTGTCAATTTAGGCCCTAGAACTTTCAGCACAAGATGCATCTCTAAGTGGACTTAAACAGTCCGTGCGGAATAAAAGGACTGACTGAGGAGATGACTAAAATGTTTTCTAAGAATGACATCAGTCGCGATGTTATCAAAGAAAACCCTGAGGCAATGATTAAAATTGTTCAAGGATTGTAGCGAAAAGAGGAGATTCCTGAAAATGCACTCTGCAGTGATAGTGAGTTCAATGAACAGATCAAAAGAATAATATTCCTGCCCGACAATCCTAATGAGATCTATCGATTTGCCAAACAACTAGGAAAGGGAGCAATGTGTACAGTCTATCAAGCCTTCAACCGCAAGAACCCTGATTAGATATGGGCAGTGCGAGTTATGAAAGTACCCTAACAGTAGATTTTGCACAAGATAAAAATTGAGGCTGCAGTGATGTCGATGTGTGCTAATGCCAACATTGTAAACTACCACTCTTCCTACTACTATCTCAACTGTCTATTTATGTTAATCGAGTTTATGGATGGAGGTGCATTGACAGAAGTTATCTATCAGTACATCAAGAAGATTCCCGAGAGGATTTCTGCCTTCATTATGAAGGAAATACTTCTAGGACTCAAATCCTTGCATGATCATAAGCAGATTCATCGTGATCTGAAGAGTGATAATATTCTTGTGGATAAAACCGGGCAGATCAAGGTTGCTGATTTCGGATTTGCAATTCAGCTGACAAAGGAACAAAAGAACAGAAAGTCAGTTGTTGGAACCCCAGCATGGATGGCGCCTGAACTCATTAAGAAGGAATTGTATAATGAATTGGTGGATGTGTGGTCAGTTGGAGTGATTGCAGTTGAATTGGCCGAAGGAGAACCACCTTATCTGCGCCTTCCTCCCCTGAAAGCAATGTTTTTCATATCTACCAAAGATGCCTATCGCCTGAACAAACTCAAATTTTCAGCCAACTACTGTGATTTTGTAGAGAGGTGTCTTTAAAAGAATGTGGCAAAGCGATGGAGTATCAAGAAACTTTTAGATCACCCATTTATCACCCAAATTGGCTCAGGAGAGAAGGAGCATAAAGAGTTCGCCGAGATGGTACGAAGCAAGAAAGATGTGTCGATCCAAGACCTAATGGCACAAAATTGATTATGCACTCAAATATTGGCTTATAGTCTATGAAAATCATGATCATCTGCGAAAACGCTACGTGAACCCTCTCAAGCATGATTTTATGCAGTCTTGAGCAAAGGGAAAATACGATGCGCAGTACCATATATAAGCTGGGATCTGTACTACCAAACAGATAAATACTAGAAAACGACTGTCAAAGAAAAGAGCTGAAATGAGAGTCCCGATCAAGGCGCCGAAGAAGATGATTGATGTGGTGCGGCGCTTTTCGTCAATAATCGAATGAAATTGACGCGTAAATCCAATGAGGAAACCGGTTCTGATTGAATATACATTTTACCCAGCTAGGGAAATGATGTTTCCGAAAGAGAAAAGCACTGCAAATTTGGCAGGACTGCCTGTGGCTAAACTGAGAAACGAACCAAATGAGAGGAGCTGGATGATATAGCCTATGTAACAGAGTGAATACCGACTCCAACACAAACTGCAAACCCAATGAGCCTTTCATTGAAACTCAAGCTTGGGAAGCAGGAGTCATCCTCGTTGGTGTTTTAGTTAGTAAGGAAACTGCGAATATTCATTTGTAATCCAAAGTGAGTTAGATATTGTTTATAGCAATAGATCATCAGAAAGTTGAGTTGAGTTCATAGAATCGAATATGGGTTGAAATATTGCTATTGCATTGTTTTATATAGAAGAGATATATTGGGATGCCCGATCAATTATATAATCATAATCAGGCGCCAAATGCAATATTCTGCCAAAAAGGAATACAAACCCATCAATGACAAGGCACTCATCCCACTCACTCTCTATCAAATCACTAATCAACTTACCGAGGACTCCACCTTTGATGGCCAAAGCTTTTATACCCTCTCTATTGTAGGTCGACTCGAAAACTTCAGAAGAGAAAACAACGCAAATATGTTTCTGTTCAGCGACGGCACTGGATAGGTATAGGGACGGATCAATTTAACTTCTGGAAAGATGCCAGCTTTTGCAGAAGGCACAATTTACGAAGACAAGTTTGGCAGCTATTTCTTTGTGGTGTTTAAACCTAAGTTTTCATAGGGAGAAAAAAAATTCTACATTCAAATGATCAAGTAGATTGATAACTATAATACCATCACAAAGCATTTCTCCGATGTGATTCTTAGTTCACTGATTCGCAAGAAAAATAACTGAGTCGTGATAAAATGATCAATATTTATCATAGCAAACATCATATGATCACTACATCAGAAATGGTGTATAATATGTTGGTAGCGAGGACTAAATAACCATTGCTTCAGTAGAAACACCAGTTAATACACACAAGGTGCTGATGCCTGCTCTTTTGCCAAAGGTGATGTCTGTTTCGATGTTATCTCCGATCATAAGGCATTCTGCTTTATCCAGCTTCAATTTATTAATAATGCATTCTATTATGAAGGGGTTAGGTTTACCGGCTACTTCTCCTTTCACGGATGTAACCTCTTCAACAAATTTCATAAAACTTCCGTTTCCCGGTACTTTAAACCCAGATATCATTGTGTATTTGTCAGGGTTCGTAACAATGAATTTGACTCCCGTTTGGACAAAGCAAGTTATCATGCATAACTTCTAGTAAGTGAGTTTAAAATCATATCCTAGGACAAGGGCGTCAATTTTCTTGTCCATTTTAGATATGATACTATCAATTCCTTCTCCAGATTAAAGAGAAATGCTATCCATGTGAACCACCTGTATACCCGATTTGGAAATTTACTAAACAAGGGTATTTGCGCCAACAACTAATGCCTTTTTGATTTGAGGATATTTTGTGCTGAGATAAAGGGTCGTTATGTAATCGCTGGGATAGATCTATATTCTAAGAGAAATACTTCTTCAATTTATGCTTCGAATCCAAAATCATGAAGTCGTTACTTCAACATTGGCCTGTTTCTAATGCTGCTATTCGTAATAAAAAAAATCTTCTTTTTGTTTGCTCGGAGAAAGTTTAAAGCTTCGATTCCGCCTTTAATTTTTTCTGATCCTCGCCACTGGATAAGGAAATATAAACGAGTACACCGTCTAGATCGAAGAAGAAGGTGCTGTATTTTGCTGAAATTTAGAGGAGACTTCCTATTTTTTGAGCCATTAAAATATATATCGTTTCAACAATAATTGCATATATTGTTTACCTTTGATATTATTGGATGCATCTTTGCATAAACTAGGATATATGATGGAATTACTGTTGTCTTGAACAAAATATAGTATGGAGGTGTAACTTAAAGATATTGAAATGACAAAGAAATAGTGATTACTGGTAAGTGTGGGACATAGAGATACTATTAACGATAATAATAGATTAATTACTAGGATATTGCGTAATATTATAAATGCAATACGAATCGAGATTTTTACATAAATTATTAGAATGGGAACTGTGTGTGCTAAAAATGAGAAAATTAATACATAAAACATAAATTTTAATGACAGTACTTTTAAAAATTACCAAGGAACCTATGCTGTCGAGGACCGAGTCGCAGAAATGCAGGAATTTCTTACTCTTTCAAGTACAGACACAAAAGTTATGTTGGAAGGTTCGCAAGGGGAAAGAGTCAGCATCACTGACTTCCAGATTGAACAATATATTGGAAAAGGAGGCTTTGGTAAGGTTTACTCAGCCATTTATACAAAGACAGGTACATTTTTTTTAAACTAGGCGACATATACGCTATGAAAATTATTAAAAAAAGCAGACTAAAATAGCAAGACTCCAAACTTCAAGCCATTTCCGAAAGATTAATCTTATAAGCCTTGGACCATCCTTTCCTCGTTAAGCTCCATTTTGCCTTTCACAACATGGCTAAAATATACATGATGGTGGATTTCATGGATGGAGGCTAATTTTTTTATCTAATTCGCCAACGTGGCAAACTAACTGAAGATTAAGCCCGATTCTATGCCGCTTAAATATTTTGCGCTCTTGAATACCTGCATAGTAAAAATATTATGTATCGTGATCTCAAACCAGAAAATGTTTTGATGGATTTAGATGGACATATAAAAATAACTGATTTTGGAATATCTAAAGTATTTTCGAACTATCAGGTCACCACTTATAGTTTATGTGGGACTCCTGAATACATAGCACCTGAGGTGCTCCATAATAAAGGATACAACTTTTCCTCAGATTGGTTTAGCTATGTAACATTCTATTTATCAAGGGATCTCTTCTCTATGATATGCTTACTGGCAGGCCACCATTGTATTCCAAAAATCAGCTGGAAATTATATCAAAAAAGATAGAAAAAAATAAGATACACTTACCCAGAGGACTATCTCCTGAAACCAAATCATTTCTAGGAGGGCTTCTAAAATTTAAAGTAAAAGTTCTTTGATTATAGCCAGAGGAAAGGTTAGGGTCCAATGGAAGTCAGTAAATAAAAAATCATCCATTTTTCGCTTCGATTAATTTCTAGGATCTCCTTGCTCGTAAAGTAACACCTCCAATAGATATACGTTAGATTACTTAAAATGCCTTTTTATAATTTTTTGAAAACAAATCCAATGACATTGCGTCAAGTATGAAAACAAAGAGTTTCCACAGTAGCTTTGACAAAGATCTCAATACTTTTGGATTTCACTATAATAAATTTAATAAGTAATAATCGCGGATAGTTACTTTCGACGTTCATAAGATATCAACAAACAACTGCAGCGAAGAGGAAAGTTAAAGTCCATAATGATTGCTTAATATTTACCTCTTTTGAAAATATTATTATGTTATCTTTATTGGTAAGTTAGATAAATAAAGTTCATCATTAAAGGTATTTGACCATGTCGTCTTTATATGTATACTCATATCGCAGGGGATTCACAAAGAATCCGACGAAAGATTATGATTTACTCTTTAATTTGAAGGAAAAAGGAAGTTTGTATGGTTTTATTACCTTTAAACCGATAATATTCGACAGCTATAAGTTTAATTCAAAATATTTTTCACCGTAGTTCCGCACTCTTATGAATCCGATTCCCGTCTCCTTGTTGAAGTTTAACTCCCAAGTCACGTCGAGTCCATATTTTTTGCAGCCCCGCATAAAGCTCGTTCCTTTAAACCTGTTCACATATGATCTGATGAGACTTTCCTTGAAGAGAGGAGCAATCGATCTGTCAATGGGAGCAACTTCTGGTTTGCTCACTCCGTAAGAGACCAAAACCAGTTCGTGGTCAAGCCAATGCTTCCAAACCACCTTGGCACTGAGGATATATTAGCCTGCCTCTAAGAGGACATCCACTCCACAAACTTGCGAGTTAGAGGTTGAGCTCGACTGGAAGGTCGCTCGAGAAGCCACAAAGTAATACTGGTTTGACTTCTTTTGCAGGATGACGAGTCGCGCCTCAGAGTATTCGTAGTCCTTGATGTAAGAGAGCATCTTCCTTTTGCTCTCCTGAAAAATGGAAACAAAGTAATGTCCCGATGTCTTGACAGTCATTTTCAGGTAGGCGGATTTCCTTCGATTTGTTTTTATCCGGGTTGACTCGTGGACATACGAAGGATTGAGTTTGCAGATGGCCACCTCCCCAAAGTACTTGCAAAATTAAGCCCACGGCATATAGAAGGTCCCTTCCTCTCGGTCCTTATGAAAATTATGCTTTCTTCTGAGTTATTGCGTCCAAAGCGGCGATTAAAACGACCATGCGCCTTTCCAAGTGATTCGTCCCCATGGGTTTCTCAGTTTGACTAAAGTCTCGCCATTAATATCCGTTATCTTGAGAAAAGAGTAAGCATGACCATTAATAAGCCCCAGTTATTTCTATCCCTTTATTCCTAATTATTGTAAATATTTTGACCCATATATGGTAGCCACATAATGCTTTTATTGAGCGTTAATTAATTTATTCTTAAAATCCTTTTCGTCTGCCTTAGTATCATGGAAGATGAGTTCACAAGGTGCACCGGTCAAAGCAACAAGCCCCTCTATTAAGCTTCCCCCTTCAATTGCTTTGAAACTATAGAATATTTTGGCCCAACACTTTTCCAGCAATAGTACCCAAATTTCATTATTATGTGGCTGGGCAAACAGTAATCTATTATTTTGACAAGGAAAGCGATCGTCAGTCATTACAATTTTCCACTCTCCATCAACGAATAGTTTAACTGCATATAAACTTGCAGGATTGATGTCTAATAAAAATTTTTAGGCAATGAGTTCTGGATAAAGAGAAATTATGGAGGTAATGCTACTGAGGAAGTAGGAGTCTGCTAACTTTCCCTGGATGATGTCTTTTGGTTAGATTTCTTGACCAATTCCGTTTCTGTCTTTGTCCCTTATCATAACAGACGATGACAATTGAAAAAGATGGAATCTCTGTTTATTGAAAATATCAAATGCAGAGACATATTTTCCTTCAGTAATGGTAGGATTGCTTAAATCTATAAGCTTCTAGTGTTTTATAAGTAAATTTTCAACCTTTTGCATTACTTCATGCTCTGAAGGATTTAAGTCATTAAATCGACAATATCGAAAGGAGTTAGGGTAGTTTACAATGTTACTATTTTCAATTAACTATTTCTCACTAGACAATTAAATGTTTATTATGGATTGAGGGGGAACTTTTGAAGACTAAAGGTTTTTTTGAATGTTTAATTTCTCAGGAATCGCAATTTATTGAATTCTTGGATTTTAATCCATCTTGGAATTCGTACTATGATTCTCTAGGCTTGAAGATTGAGTAGATCTGGAAGTTATTTTTGGAGGATCTTCAAAATAATGAATGCTCTCTCTAAAAGTGGCCTCTTCTTCGTATTAAAGAAATTGAATCACTGTTTAGGATCGAGGGCTTTATTCTGTATTCATTGATTACTTTTTGGGAGGAGTTACTGTTATTTGTAAATCCTAACTATTTATACTTTTATCCTCTGCTCCCTTGAAATAAGGGGAATCCAGTTAGATTTCAATATCGAGATACTTGGCTAGTTCGGTGAGTGGGATATCTGTTTTGGGGAAGAATTAACCGTAAACGTGATTCACCACCAAGTTTCTGATGTCACTCCGACTGAATTCAGGGATGTCCGAAGCCGACAAGAAGGATGAAAACTCTTCTCTGCTAATTCCTTAGACTCCATCAGTATCAAACTCCTTCAATCTTCTAAAAGGTTCCTTCAAGCCTTTTACGTATTAACGTAATTTCTGTAATCCATTTTGAAGAATCTTTTCTCTTTAATGTTCCTCTTTATCTCTTTGCCATTATCTCATGGCTTCAGCAATAAATGTATCCATATTTTCAAAGAGGTAATAAAAATAGCCTTTAGAAATAGTTTGTGAGTTCCGAGCAAGATCGGCGAAGACCCTATGCGGATCAAAATTTCCATAGGTAGTGATGCCCAGCATTGAAATAATTCCAAATAGTTACTATTTGTCGATCTACCTATCCGCGCTGAGGTTATTCATGAAGAGTTCATCAAAGCTCATGCCAGTTGTGCATAGAAAAGACTTTAATTTGCATATGAACTGATAAGTGTAAGAAGATATTTTGATATTGGACTCCATTACAATGTATTATATGCAAAAAGGTGTAAATAAAATTATTTACCACTGTTTTAAAAATAAAAATATAATCAACATAATGCTGGAAATTTATCATAAAATTATCTGATTCTAAATCGATCGTCACACTACCAAAAATGTTTCAAGGGACGATATCCTAAAATTTGAGTGAATATAATCCAAAATATGGGTGGATTTAATTATAAAGAAAACTTGAACAATTAAGATTATAGTAATAGCAGAAAATACGGCCATTTAAAGAATTTTTCCAAATGTTACTATTGTATCTTTATTGGTAAGTTATAGATAAAATAAAGTTCATTATTAAAGGTATTTGACCATGTCGTCTTTGTATGTATACTCATATCGCAGGGGACTCACAAAGAATCCAACAAAAGATTATGTTTTGCTCATTAATTTGAAGGAAAGGGGGAATTTGTTCGGTTTTATTACCTTTAAACCGATAACATTAGACAACCATAAGTTTAATTCAAATAATTTATCGCCATGGTTACGCACTCTTATAAATCCGATTCCCGTCTCTTTGTTGAAGTTTAACTCCCAAGTCACGTCGAGTCCATATTTTTTGCAGCCCCGCATAAAGCTCGTTCCTTTAAACCTGTTCACATATGATCTGATGAGACTTTCCTTGAAGAGAGGAGCAATCGATCTGTCAATGGGAGCAACTTCTGGTTTGCTCACTCCGTAAGAGACCAAAACCAGTTCGTGGTCAAGCCAATGCTTCCAAACCACCTTGGCACTGAGGATATATTAGCCTGCCTCTAAGAGGACATCCACTCCACAAACTTGCGAGTTAGAGGTTGAGCTCGACTGGAAGGTCGCTCGAGAAGCCACAAAGTAATACTGGTTTGACTTCTTTTGCAGGATGACGAGTCGCGCCTCAGAGTATTCGTAGTCCTTGATGTAAGAGAGCATCTTCCTTTTGCTCTCCTGAAAAATGGAAACAAAGTAATGTCCCGATGTCTTGACAGTCATTTTCAGGTAGGCGGATTTCCTTCGATTTGTTTTTATCCGGGTTGACTCGTGGACATACGAAGGATTGAGTTTGCAGATGGCCACCTCCCCAAAGTACTTGCAAAATTAAGCCCACGGCATATAGAAGGTCCCTTCCTCTCGGTCCTTATGAAAATTATGCTTTCTTCTGAGTTATTGCGTCCAAAGCGGCGATTAAAACGACCATGCGCCTTTCCAAGTGATTCGTCCCCATGGGTTTCTCAGTTTGACTAAAGTCTCGCCATTAATATCCGTTATCTTGAGAAAAGAGTAAGCATGACCATTAATAAGCCCCAGTTATTTCTATCCCTTTATTCCTAATTATTGTAAATATTTTGACCCATATATGGTAGCCACATAATGCTTTTATTGAGCGTTAATTAATTTATTCTTAAAATCCTTTTCGTCTGCCTTAGTATCATGGAAGATGAGTTCACAAGGTGCACCGGTCAAAGCAACAAGCCCCTCTATTAAGCTTCCCCCTTCAATTGCTTTGAAACTATAGAATATTTTGGCCCAACACTTTTCCAGCAATAGTACCCAAATTTCATTATTATGTGGCTGGGCAAACAGTAATCTATTATTTTGACAAGGAAAGCGATCGTCAGTCATTACAATTTTCCACTCTCCATCAACGAATAGTTTAACTGCATATAAACTTGCAGGATTGATGTCTAATAAAAATTTTTAGGCAATGAGTTCTGGATAAAGAGAAATTATGGAGGTAATGCTACTGAGGAAGTAGGAGTCTGCTAACTTTCCCTGGATGATGTCTTTTGGTTAGATTTCTTGACCAATTCCGTTTCTGTCTTTGTCCCTTATCATAACAGACGATGACAATTGAAAAAGATGGAATCTCTGTTTATTGAAAATATCAAATGCAGAGACATATTTTCCTTCAGTAATGGTAGGATTGCTTAAATCTATAAGCTTCTAGTGTTTTATAAGTAAATTTTCAACCTTTTGCATTACTTCATGCTCTGAAGGATTTAAGTCATTAAATCGACAATATCGAAAGGAGTTAGGGTAGTTTACAATGTTACTATTTTCAATTAACTATTTCTCACTAGACAATTAAATGTTTATTATGGATTGAGGGGGAACTTTTGAAGACTAAAGGTTTTTTTGAATGTTTAATTTCTCAGGAATCGCAATTTATTGAATTCTTGGATTTTAATCCATCTTGGAATTCGTACTATGATTCTCTAGGCTTGAAGATTGAGTAGATCTGGAAGTTATTTTTGGAGGATCTTCAAAATAATGAATGCTCTCTCTAAAAGTGGCCTCTTCTTCGTATTAAAGAAATTGAATCACTGTTTAGGATCGAGGGCTTTATTCTGTATTCATTGATTACTTTTTGGGAGGAGTTACTGTTATTTGTAAATCCTAACTATTTATACTTTTATCCTCTGCTCCCTTGAAATAAGGGGAATCCAGTTAGATTTCAATATCGAGATACTTGGCTAGTTCGGTGAGTGGGATATCTGTTTTGGGGAAGAATTAACCGTAAACGTGATTCACCACCAAGTTTCTGATGTCACTCCGACTGAATTCAGGGATGTCCGAAGCCGACAAGAAGGATGAAAACTCTTCTCTGCTAATTCCTTAGACTCCATCAGTATCAAACTCCTTCAATCTTCTAAAAGGTTCCTTCAAGCCTTTTATGTATTCATACAATCTCTGTAATCCATTTTGAAGAATCTTTTATTTTTTAAGTTCCTCTTTATCTTTTTGTTATTTTATCATAGCTTCTTGAATGATTGTATCCATGAGTTCAAAAAGTTATTGAAAATAGCCTTTGGAAATTGTTTGTTATTTCTGGGCAAGATCGGCGAAGACCCTATGTGGATCAAAATTCCCATATGTATTGATGTTGAGTAGTGCAATAATTCTGAGTAGCTACTATTTGTCGATCTAACTATCGATGCTGAGGTTAATCATGAAAAAATCATCAAGACTCATGCCAGTTGTGCATAGATAAGACTTTAATTTGTATATAAACTGATAAGTGGAAGTAGATAGGTTGATTTTGGACTCCATTACAATGTATTATTATATGCGAGGAAAATAGTAAATAAAAATTATTTACTGGTTGTTTTTTTAAAATGAATATACAACCAACATTATCCTGGTAATTTAATAAAAAGCAGTCTAATTCTAAAGCCATCATATATATCATCAGAAATGCTTGAAGGGAGTATAGCCTAAAATTTGAGCCACCATTATGCCAAATGTAGCCGCTTTTAGGTATAAAGCTGGGCTTGAACAATCAATTTTTATAGGAATAGCTGAGGATACGGCCTTTCCGAAGACATGCAAAATCATTGCAACCAAAAACCAGAAGGGAAATAAAATTGTATGCTGATTTTTGAGTCCAACTACGATTAATATATAAATACATCCATTTTTATGCAATAGGTACACGTATATTCCCACAAACATAACTAACTGTTGAATCAGCTATCGGAGCAGCTGCAACATGTCTGGGACTGTCGGCAACACCTCCTGGAATTTAGATAATAATCGATGATTTATCCGTTTAAGAAGACCCACTACAGCAACTAGGACAGTGGCCATGACTGCATAATAAAAGAGGATGTCTCCAATGTGCTCGACTTCATCATTAGAGCTATCAGAGGTGGCTTAACGATCGAACAGATAAAGTACATCTTTATGTAGTCCTCCATGCCTCGTCCAGTAAACAAACAGCAGCACTCCTAAATACGATAACAGGCACCTGCGAGAGAAGTAAAATCAACTGCGAACTGAAACGGAAATTTTTTCATTGGATATTGTTTGATATCTTCTTAATAATTTTTAACAGGATTGAATTCCATTTGCAAAGTCATAATTCGGAAAAAAATAATCCAGGGTCTTCTCGAATCTAGATTCACCAACCACTTCGATTTTACAGATTAGAATAACAGTTTCACGACAATTTTAATAATTGAGGCGTGCCTGCACACCCTGAAGGGTATAAACTCATTTAATTTTTACACAATGAGCGAGGAGAATTCTGTTGCTTTTGTACGTGGGCCACTATTTAGATGGAAAAAATCACTCGTAAACTAGCAGACGCTTTTTTAGATCTGAATCAGCTCTGTTTAAATCAACTTGCAGTTTTAGCAAAGACTGCCCAAAAAAGTGAGCTCCCTGTTCCTCAAGAAGTCAGCATTCCCATAATGAATCTGGTTGCAATGGACTCACTTGAGGACGAAGTTGTTAAATAAATCAAAACAAAGAAAATTAAAAAAGAAGGAGGAATAGAGGAAGACTTGAAGGAGGGTGATGAGGGTCGTTCCAAAAAGAGAGCCAAAAAATTGAGCCACAAACCAAAAGCTCCCGCCTCTAGTTTTTTGCTATTTTTCAAAGAGCAGCAAGCAAATATAGCTCGTGGATATCCCACTTACGGAGTGACTGAACTGACTAAAGTTGCAGCAAAATGTTGGAGTGAATTGTCAAATTAATAAAAAGAGCCTTATATAAAATTATGTGATTAATAAAGGCGAGTCTATCAGTAGAAAATGCAACGATATCGGGTCGAGTTTCCTTAAGAGATTGCAGAAAAGGAGAAGGATAGGAGACAACTGAAGAAGGAGAAAAAAAACAATGTCAAGGAGACTCCAAGAAAAGAGGGGACAAGTAATATCGATTTGCAAGGTAATATTGAGGCATAAAAAATAAATGCTGCCGAAATGCAGAGAGACGATATCTAGGACTTGTTATCATTCAGCGACAAGAATGAAGGAGATGACCAAGATAGTTTGGGCATGGTTTGATCTCAATACAACAAATATGATTACAACTTATTTAAGACATATGATGAGTATCAGTCAGCCGAACTTCCAAATCAGGAAGCCGACATGATTGCGGTAGAGCAGAATACAGGCCTTACTCTCATAGTTAAAATAGGATCCAAAGTTTACCCCGCATATTACATGCCAGCATCCTTTAAACTCTTCCTCAAAGCATTTTTTGATGTATTATGCTGCATCTTTGAGGTAGGCGACTTAATTTTTGACCATCTGCACGTAAATGTATTCGGTAATCATCAATGCATACTCTCTCATGTCTACTTTCATGTCACAGAATTTGATATCAGTTGATATTTGTATGTTGGGTGCAACCCAATCCTTGGGAATGCCTGCTCTCGTGGTCTTTTCTTCTTCATTCTTTGGCTATTTATCTTTGTTTTCTTTCTCTTTAGTGGCCATTTCAATAATAATTATTTCAAAAATGAAACTATTTAAAATCCATAATAATCAATAAGCCATAAAAAGCTGTCATCACAAAATAGACTTCAAAATGTAAACGAAAAAGGAGAAAATTAGCATTAAACAATGATTTTTTAATTCCCTTTAAATTAACTTCATCAACTTGAATTTTGTACATAAAATTAATCATTGTATTATGACTTTTTGCCCAATTTCAATTTACTTTAATTTACTTTCCTCTGTCAAACTAATTTTCAAATCATCACTCATATTATTTAATTAAAATAGAAAATGATTGGGGAATAACTGCTAGACCAATAAGAACTCAAGAAGAAGCAATAAAAACTATTCTAACAACAGAAAAAATTCAGGAATCTCGAGACGGACAAAAAATTATTCGCTGAAGAGACGATAAATTTCATCAAAAAGCAGAAGATGGGCATTGATAAACTTAAAAAAGAAAATTAAGCTCTCAAGGAGCTCATTGTATTTCTATATTCATTCTTAGGCTAAAGTCAATAATTAAAAGAATAACGAAGGGAAGCATGGCCAAAATTCTGAAAGCATGAAATAGTTTCTTAATTAAATCACCAATGCCATTCAAGAGGAGAAGGAAACACAGAAAAACATTGATTCTCACATTGCAAACTTTCAAAAAAAAATTATTGAGAAGAAGAAAAACTGTTTAGGAATTAACACTGGAGTCGAGAGTGAAAATAATTTGCAAAAGCAGATCAAAATACTGGAAAATCGGTTGGATAAAGCAAACCAAAAGTTTAATGAGACCATTGCTGTCAATAAATAACTGAAACTAGTGATAGATAGTTTAAGAAAGGAGCGAGTTATCTTCGACAATCTCTATAAAAAGCTATAAAATTAGCTGCATGAGAAGAGAAAGAAGATGGCTGATATAATATAAAAGGCAAACAATGCCTATGAGGATCGAGATAAGGCTAACAATCAAATTACCTCACTAAAACAACAGGCTAAAAAAGAAGCTTCCGAGTTCGAAAAAGAGATCAAAGAGATCAGCCACCTAATGGAAAAGATTAAATTGTCTTCTTATGCTAAAAAAGTAGGAAAAAGTCCATAGGAGCAACGTTCTTTCCATCATTCTCCTCAGGAAGACAATCAAATCACTGAGAATAAAATTGTTAAGTACATATTTATCTATTCAGACAAACAAAGAAAAGCTCAGAGCAGATGGAAAAGATACAAAAATTCAGAGAAGACTTTGCTAAAATAGAAGCAGCTACTGAAATAGATAATTTGGATGAACTCCTTCGCATTTTCAGCAAAAATTAAGAAAAAGTATTTCAGTTTTAATCCAGAATTTCCAAATGTTCAAATTCGTAAATTTGCAAAGTAATTAAATTGAAGAACTCGAGTTTTAAGTTGCCAAGCTTAAAGAAGAACTCGAAAAAGGTGATGGATTAAACATCAACTAAAAAGATAAGTTTCTTTTTTAAATGGAGGAAAATCTAAAATTAGCTGAAAATAATCTCAAGGAAACCGATACCAAATATAAAGCTTGCCAAAAGGAGGCCAAATCTATTATCGGATTGATTGAAAGGATCTTTGAGACCATTGAATGCGATAGATAGATTGTCAAGGAAATTGGAGGGTCCAAGACCATATCTGAGACCAATTTACTTATATTTTTAGCAGTCATCGAGCATAAATCCACCCAAATTGTAAGCACTTTCAACCGTTTATCTAACACAAATATGCTGACATCTCCTCAGCAAAATAAAGTTAATCAAGTTCAACCAGCCATTCTCACATTCTAAGATTTCGAAGACAACGAATAGTATGACAAAATTTTGACAGCCGACGAGCTCAGAAAGAAAGCCGCAGACTTCATATCAGTACTTTTTTGTTAATTTAGAAATAACAGAACCAAAAGCAAAAGAAGAAATAGATCCGACCTAAAAAGAAATGATATATTCGTATTTCCTTATGAGATGGTCTGTTATAATTAAAGTTCTTATAACTTATTTAATGAACAACCCAAGAAACGATCTTAGAAGCACGCATTTTATCAGTTTGAGAGAGGTTGGTAGCGAAGAATCAGTCTATTCTCCTCTCACCCGCAAAAAAATGAATAACGCCGCTTTCATAACTTAAACAAACATCATTCAAAACTAAATGGAGATCCGCCAAAAGCATAATTAGCTCAATCGATATATCGATAACTTGGATGAAAAAGTGCAGAAGATCGTGGAGAACAATGAAGCTGAACTACTCATAGCTTATAAGAATCACTTTGCTAGAGTAAAATAAGAGATGGAGGAATTTAAAAAGATAACATTGGAACAAGCTCATAGCTCAGTCAATCAGACAGATAAAATAGATCTGCTTGAGAAACAGATTATTGTCTTTAGAGAAGAAGCCATACGCTTGTTTTAACAAATCGTATTAAAGGACAAAATTATTGAAGAGATGAGGTTAAATATGAGTGAATTGATATCAGAAAAAAAATACATGGACTAAACTGTTAAGGAGTTAAACAAACGTAATAAACAGCTCGAATGTCAGCTGGCAAAGCAATGCAATGTCCCACGAAAAGCTGACACTGAAAATATCGAAAGAATAGATATAAATTCCTTTACTACAGTAGGCATAAACAACTGCAAGCGATATCATCAATCAAAACTTCGGGATCGTTCACAAATAGCCTCTGCCAAAGTAACGAAAGCCTTTACTCAAACAACTCGCCATTTGAATTTGAATCACACTAATGTAGTAGCTCCTGACAATACTTCCGATGATATGTTTATTGGATTTTCAGATGACATAGGCAATTTCTCAAAAAGACTGAAAATAAAACTGTCCTATCTGGATGAAGGAGTTCTTAAAGATGTAATCGACAGTGCTGAATAAATCTACTGTTATCTAGAAAAATAAAATTCAAAAAAAGTAAAGTTCCTGCAAAGGTAAAAAGATGCGGATGACCGAAAGCAGACGAGATTTAGCATGAGGAGCAATTCTAACTACACTTCAGATTTTCGTGACCACATCAAGGAGTTAAAATTGTAGAGTAAAAAAAAGTAGGAACTTTTTAGAAAATCATAACTCTGCTCTAAAAATAAATAAAGCACTGATTTTTTCAAAAAATGTGTGGAGACAGTGAAGAAGGAGATTGCGCGCCGAAAGAATATCGATACGACCAATTTTTATAAATAGGGTAATCCTATAAGCATGGAATAATTCAAGAAGATCGACTTTTTTAGATTACTTGAGCTGGTCTTTTCAAATTAGCAAATAACGCAAGACCTATATAAATCTTTGATGGAGCACTCAAGATGATTTTTTCCTAAACTTTAGAACTAAATTCTGATTGGGTTTTATCATAAAATGGTATTAATCAAATGAAAGCGTAAATCTTACAATCATGAATTTACAATTGCTGTAAGTGATTTAAATATTATCTATGAGGGTATTATAAATTTCCGCTATTGCTTATCGAAAGTAGTCATGCTTCGAAAAGTTCACACTAGCTGTAGTCGCCGTAAATTTTTGCACGAGCAGCCCGTCACCAGCGAATTCCAATCTAACAACAATATCACTCGTCCACCGACGTCGCATCCCTATTCAGCCATGCGTAACATGCGTTCTCAATAAACTCTTTCTCATAATTATCCCTATGTTAATAAGTCATACTATGAAAAAGAGTAAAATAAGGATTGTAAAAACAATAATGAAATTGCTTTGACCTATAAATTTAAAGAAGGACTTCCAAAGGTATATACTCACATCTTGACTGAAATACGAATACTGTTTAGGTACAGGGATAAGGATGAACAAAAAACTATTGATTCACTTCTAAGCAGTCTAAGTCGAAAAATCACTGAATTACATTAGGAAAACTAAGAAAGGAAAAGGTTAGCTTTGGATTCAGAGCAAGAGTATACTCATCTGCAAGAGCAGCATTAGTAGCTAACAAAAAAACTACGAAAACACGAGAGTAGTATGATCCACAACAATACCTCGAGCTCCAAGAATGTCGTACGTAAAAATGAGTACGAACTGGTAATGTAAAACGTTAAACTGGCCCAACTTAACGCGGTTTATCTGAGCAAAATTACAGATTTATAGTAGGGAAGAAGAGATAAACATGTTTAAATAAAGAAAGAAGTACGGTAGAACGAAAATACATAAATTCTACGCTTTCACAATCGTATTTCCTATCTCGAGATGAAATTAAAAAACTCTGATGATAAAGAGATCGAATTGAACGCAGAACTAAAGGAGTTGGAGAGAAAGAGGGACCAATTGGATTAATAAGTGGAAAGGCTTGAGGCAGATAAAATTAAACTTTAGGAGAGCCTGGGGCAATGGCGTTAAAGAGCTCAAATGCAGTTATAGGACAGTTAGATGCATCTTACCAGACAGAATTTTCTACTCTTTTCCATAAAAAAACTGCGATAACTCAATAAAAGTTTAACTTAAAAACTGATACATCAAGGTGGAGAGGGTCACGGAATAAAGCATGACATTGAACCCAATCCCTACTTTCAGTACTAGATAGATTTCTTTAAGAGTATGCGTGGTATGTACTTCGATGCACGTTACAAATAATTTAAGATGAACATCAACAATAGAAAGAACGAAAATATTGAGATGAGTAGCTTTGAGTTAGAAGAGGAGTACTTGGCCTATCGTAAACATGAAGAGGTCAATTTATCGCAGTTTACATATTACATGCCTTCTTTCTTTTCATTCATCGAAGAAACCATCACAACATAAATTACCAACACACGAGCAAAGGGCAACGCCTCAGTTTCACGCATTTTCATACAAATTCTGAGAGCCATACTCAACAGTAAATTGAATGAACTTCTGATGGTAGGAGAGTAAAAGTACAGTCGTTTCCCTGAGTTTGTATACACATGGTTTGAACGGTTTTATTTTAACAGTGAGAACTGCGAAGTGGCTGCTTTGGAACCATACATGCAAAAGCCTTTTCCTCAAGATCTATTCTACCGAGATCTGATGAATATTAAGCTTGATCAGAGCTGGGAAATTATCACCTTTCGATAGTTCTTGTTAGAAGAACTCAATTTAGAGGAACTGTATTTTTACTTGATGTGCCAAAATCTACTTTTCCGCCGTGGCAGTATCAGTCGTCAGAAACAATACCAAGGAGATTTTAGTGTTTTGGTGGAATATAATGCAGCCAAGTCAGTGCTAGACATGGTTTTGAGTGACTTCTAGAGCTGGAATTTGAGTTATTTGACTTCGAAGATGCGCGAAAAAATGATATATCGCAAAAATGTTGAGTTTATCTAAGCTGGATTTTTCTTACGCTGCTTAGTTGAATACTACAAAATATAACGCATTAATCGTTATAAGTATATTGCCAAGCTATGCGACTAATTCAAGTCTGAAGAAAAAGGATTGCGATTTTCTTCCTTTATTTCAGTGGTGAATCGCTTCACAGAGGTAGGGATTGATCAGAAGATTCGCATTTATAGAGAGTGTTACTGTTTGGGAAAGGGCAAAATCACAGCTGACATAATATTTACAGTGTGTAGCTAAAAGTTGATCTTCTTAAAATATTTGAAGTTGAAGTGTTTTTACAAAGTGCCCTTACTGACAACTCAACGCAGTATACATGCTATGCAAATGACCCTCGTCAGCAGGAAAGGGAGTCAAGGAGTAATTCCCTAAAAACGACCTATAATCTGGTATTAGCATTTTAATTTAGTTTGCAACCCTCTGATCCTTATCTATATATGATATACACCCGCATGATCAGTCTCCTGAGAGCAGATGGTAGTATCTTCTGTCAACAGATATAACGGCTCGGTATGCTTGAAGTATTAGGGCAGTTAACGCAAATGCAGAAAATATTTACAGACAAACTCAGCAATAATGACAGTAGTGTGCTGCATTGCAAGCATTTCATGCATTTTCTCAGCGATATGTTGGCAAAGGTGAGGATAGTTAACTTTGCAAACTTTTATTAATTACTTGATGAACAAAATAAAAAAAAGAATAGTGAGACCTTTTGGATAGATATTGACGAGGCAGAATTAAGTGATATCCTGTCGCAGGAATTCAGCACTACTCTTACTATTTATGATAAATTGACCCGCTATATCGCTTGGAAGAACAAAGTTTATGATTTCAGATTGCAGCATGCTGCCCGTAAGATACAGCGTATGGTTCGCAAAAAATTCATTGCACCTTTCATTGAATTGTATAAGATCATCTACTCTGAGTTCAAGAATGGAGACCAGCCTACAGTTATTAAGAAGTGAGAACAATCTCAAAAGGTTTTGTCCTGATTCTCAGACCTTTTATTTCGAGTGCAATATTTATCTATTTTCTCTGTTACAAATATATGATCAGTGAGTTGAATGGAGGCATAATGTTTTTAAATTCTGTTTTTAAATTCAATTCCCACGATAATTAATCATCTACTCAAGTAGAAATGGCATATAGCATTAGAAATGAATGACCACAGCAGCGACAGCGAGTCGCATAACTCCAGGAAGAAGGAAGGGCGCAGCAGATCTCGTTCTCGTGATAAAAAGGCCAATGTCTAAAGTAAGTGTCTCTTCATCTAGATCGAGAAAAGAAAGTCAAAATCAAGATACCAGATTTAGCGGGGTATCTTTATAGTTTTAAGAAATTCACCTATCTGCAGGTATCTTTCCCTCACCCAGACAGAAAAAATGAACCCTGATACCATTCAGAAAGGATATGACAAATATCGTAAAGACTGGGAGCAAAAACAAAATTAGGACTTTATTAGCGAATGCAGGGTATCTCTTAGTTGAAATAGAAAGATGCATGGTTCAATGAGAAGTATAATCCTGAGGTTTTGGAAATGCTGGAAAAGGAGAAACGAGATACTTTTAAGAAGAACTATACACAGTTTATAACCCGTCTTGAAGAGGGATATTATAACGCCATAGATTTGAGAGTTATTGACACAGTTAAAGTTTAGTTATACAGGACAAAATTGGGACTATTTGTCAATTGAGCGAATAAGAGGAGCAGCAGTTTAGTACCAGCAATTTCATTAATAATCAGACCCTTGATATTAACCTTAGTACCAGTATAGACATTACTCGCGCTCCCTACTTTGGCTACAACCCAGATCAGTTTACTATCTTCATCAGAGCCCTCTCCAAGGAAATATCACGATTCGATATCAGATCAGTGGTTGAAAATTTGGAAGGCTATAAGGGACTCACTATGTCAGATCCGCAGCGTGGTGCCAATTATATAAGAAACTGCTGGATTGAGTTTGATAGTGACGATAATTGCAGCAAGGCAGTGCTGAGTTTGAATGGAACTATGATAAAAAATTAAACTCTACACGTTTCGAGGGCTTACACTAAAACAAAGCATGTGAAGGTTCTAAAAAATTATCCATCCACTAGACTATCAACTGATATTTAAGCTCTTGGAAGGTTAATTACAAAGCTCGACGTCCAAATTGGTATAGAAAATAATACTCTGCTTTAAAAACCATTTAATTCTCTACAGCAAAAATTCGATATATTGTTTACCTACTTGAGGAAAATACATGCCTTTGACTACTATACTTGCACGCAATATGAAAATGAGAGGGTCTTGGCTTTGAGAACAGGGTCTGTGTTCCTAAGAACTGAGGCAGATTATGTGGAATTGCCTAACATGCAGACTGTCTTTAAAAAGATTCAGGAAAACTCATAGGCCAAATGTGCTCAAATGACGGAAGTTCCAGAGTATACAAGCCTCCTGCGAGAATAAATATAACGATTCATCCTGGAGAGTGAAAAAGACCCAATCCAAGGGGTTTGGCGTTGTAAATTTTGCGATAAAAAATTCAAAAGTTGTGATTTCCTGGTAAAGCACATCATTTCCAAACATGATGATATTAAAGCCCAGGTACTGATTAGTATATGTAGAAATCACAGGGGATCATGGAAAAATTGTATCTCAAGGATCCTTTCAAAATTACCAAATATACCATCAGGGATTAAAGCAAAGTCCAAAAGTATTATGGGGGAGGTTTCAGACGAGAAAAACGCAAAGAAGTATATCGTGATTTCGACGAACCCTAAGAAACTGTGACTGTGCGTGGACCAGCTAAGCCTCTCGTTAACTTTTTGGACATTTGATCTCATCTCGTAAAATGTGGCATATTAAACATAAAATTACCCTATACGTTAATTATAATATTTGCCTCGAATTCGAATTCCTCAATGCAATAGAGTGACTCCAAGCAATCCTTTCAAAATATTGCTAAGGGAAATAGAACTAACAGCTTTGCTCAAGAGAAACATTATATAGAGCAACTAGAGAATAAATTGGCTGAATCAGAAGAGGAAAAGAGATTGTTGGAGATGAAGATTTAAAAATTAATCCAAAGGGAGAAAAACAGCATTTTTTTGTTAGAATCGCAGATGTAAGCTAGTGGTGATTTAGAGAGGACCTGAGAAGGCAGAACTAAAACTACATGAAGATCATTGATAATTTAGACAAATAGAATCGATTAAAGAAAGGAAATTCTATCGTGCAGAGCACCTTAAACAAATCACTGATCCGTTCCTCGAGGAAGAATGTGCGTACTTCTGCAGAGAAATAAAACATCAATCTTTTGAACACTGATCAAAACGTCAAATGTGTCAAAGCAGACTAATAAACAAATTAATAAAGGCAATATATGTGTCAAAAGATATTTAACTCTTTGTAAAGTTTATTGAATTCAATCAAGATTAGAGTGATCGATAAATGGCACATTGAAGATTATGAATATTGGGCCAAATAACTAGAGCAAGAAAGAAGCAGTAGAAAGAAAGATCAAACCAAGAGCTCTCTTCCTTTACTCAAGAAAATACAGCAAAAGATATAAGCCATACAGTATTTCTTTTAAAGTGGATCGGAAAAAGATTATAGAGAGGTGCTGTCAGACAGACTCGCCAAATCAATAAAACATCTACGATTAAAAATGAATTCCCTAATGGAGGTTCCATTTTTGTAGAAGATCGATATTGAGGACAGGAAGTCCAGCTATGAATGCCTAAAGACTGATGCAAGGGCCAAGAAAACCAGCATTCTCAATATGATACGCTCGAAATGATAGTCTATGATCGTTATATTGTCATTAGTACTTATGCAAAATATGTCTAAAAAGTTTATAGTTTATTGATGGAGATTTAAAAACATTTATTCCGGATATCAGAACGCGCTCTTAAGAGCGAAAACGCTGATTTCTGGTGGAGAGGCATCTTCTATGTCTTCACGTCTCTGGCTTTTGTCTTCAGTCTCTTTCTCATCTTTGGACATGCGATCGTCTTGCCCAATAATACTGATCTCTCCAATTGTCTAAAGAATACTGGTTTTCAAATACGAAATGACAGCCTATACTATGTAACTGACAAATAAGTGGAATTAGATGACCTAAATTAGTATCGAGAGAAAGGCAAAGTCGTAAGCGAAAACAATGAGTGCACAATCATCGAGAATAAAAATTATAGTGAAACTGATAGCAGTACTCTGCTTTTCGGCTATGATGAAGTCAGTATGTTCATGGATCAAGTCAAACGTGATAAAATTGGTTTTACCAACTTCACTATCTCCCTAAAACAAGTGCGTCCCCTTCGCAAAATTCTGTTCAATTTCGATAATTTGATCATAAACTAACTTATTGATAACAAAGAGCGCCTTTTCCTGGATGAAGTTCTGCTGATAAAATCTAAATATGCACTGGTATTTCACGTGAAGGATGAAATGACGACTATACTTAAAATAAAGCTCTTGTTGAAGGTAATCGTATCTTTTATGGTTATCTCCATCGTCACGTCATTATATATCTATGGTACGATCGTGGCCGCCCCTGCCGTTATTCTCCTCCTCCTCAAATCTTGTAATTATTTGAGAATAGAAGGTCTCAATGACATCTTTCGGTTATTTCCATGGATTGGCATACATGCCATAATCCGTGATACCTCCGCTACACCCATCATAAAATAATCGACTGCGCAGATATGCAAAGCTATGCTATTCTACTTCCTCTTCCTGTATATGGTGTATTATTCTTCAATCATTTGGATTGACAATAAACTGTTTCATTCACATGTTGAGTATGGCCTGCAAGAATTGCTTTTTGGATTCATTGCTTTGTCAGAATTTGCAGCTATTGTGTTTATGAGAACACGCACTTTCATCAAATACTTTCCCGCTTTTCACAGTCTCCTTGTCATTGGATTGCTTTATTATGGGCAAATCTGTGATTATGGCTTCAAGAGAATTGCCTTCAATGCCATATTTTCAATTAGTGCCGCATTCTTCAGCTGGATGGTACTCAAACTGGAGATTCCCGCCCATACTACTTGGGATCCAGCTCATCCCAACACTCCCAAAGAGGATCGTCCACGCCTAGGATATTTTCCTATCTTCAACATGGGATGGCTCAAGAACATTCCTGAAGAATGGACTTTCATGATGCCTCTCTTCGGTCGATAAAACTTTACCACGAGAGAGCTATCACTTGTGGATCATAACACTCATTAACTTGGATTGGCTCTTGGAATTCCGCAATGATCTTACTACGGTAGATTTATATAGTCAATTGCTCAATTCGATCTTAGTAACTAATAAAAAAATATATCAATTTTTATTAATTTCACCCAATGCTCGCCTCTTGACTGAAATTCTAATGCATTTTTTACGAGTCTACCCCTCTCTTTTTATTTACGTCTGCACCTAATTCTCGATATGGCCCACTCCATTCCACTGTTACTCTTGCTGCAAGGAGACGGGTTTACCTGCGTCTTATTGCTAATCAGTTTGAAAAGATATAAAATCGTTAATTTTTCTAAGCGAAGGTCTTTTGGACATGATACTAAGTTTTTGCTTTTTTTCGCAACTGGCTTTCTGTGATCGAATACCCTCGCTGCTTTCTTCTGAGTTTTTTATGAAGTGATTGCGATTTTATTTTTCTTTTGATTGCTGCAGAGAGGAAACGAGAGTGATTTCTTTATGAAGGTAGCATTTTATATTTTTTTATCTTTCTCGGAGAGAATAAATATTCTAAACACCCCCTTTTTCATTTTTTAGACCCAAGGATTATTTTGAATGATTGTCTTTGGAGAGAGAGTTCCTTTGGATGAACCAGTTAACCTTCACGGTAGGCTCTTATTTGCCCTCTTTCACTTTTTTGTCTTTTATCGATTAGTGAAGTGGTATTGCCTTAAAAGTTACGGTAGGTTTAATCATTTCGTTAATCACTTTGAATATATAACGATCTGCTTTATTATATTTTAATTTTGATTCACATTAAAAATACCCAACGACTTTGTTGCATTTACCCAGTATTCATTTTAAGAGTCAACTGATGGATTATAAGAAATATTTTGTATGTTTGCTTTAGTAATTTTCAAGTCCTTGCAAATGTTTAAATTATAAAAGCAAAATTAAGCTTTTTCCTCCTCTTTTTTAGGTATTTCCTCATACTCTATTATGTTTGTATTGAATAATAGATTATGAAATTATAATTAAGTTCGATTATGAGTTTTAACACCAAATCCACCTATCTTCTCATCCATAAAGGCTCGGGATATGCTCTTGAAACATCGGATGAGACAATTTAAAAAAGATCATCCATATAAATTGGGCCTATTAATGAAAATAACAAACGTCAATTGTGGCTCCTCTAAGGCAGAAAGGGAGATACCTTCTAAATTATTAATGGATTTAGCGATAATGTCCTGACTGAGAATGATGGCCAATTAATTCTCATCAGGGGGACCAGCAATAAGCATCAAATTTGGCATTTAGACTTTTCAACTGATAGGGAGGTAACTATTTGCTTGGGAAAAGGAAATCGTAAATTTATTTGTATGAACAACGGCGAGCTTATTATCAAAGAGCTTAAAAATGGAGAAAAGCCAGATATTTGGATCCTATAAAAAGTAGAAAAGAACTAACTCTTAAATAAAACCTGCTTTCTTATTTCTACGGATACTAAGTTATTTATTGATGTCCCTGAAGCTTCCAAGAAAGATGCAGAACAATTGACCATATATTCACCAAATTATCGCTACAACCAAAGATGGAACATCTATCGGGCGGGTGAGATTTATATCATAAAAAGCTATTACAATGGACTCAACATTGACATCTTCGCCGAGAGATATGAACACTAAAACAAGGTTATTCAATACTCAAGTCATGGTAACATAAATCAGTTTTGGAAATTTTAAAAACTAGATCCTCAAAGAAATGTGTTTAGAATTTATGCATGCTATGATAAGGACTTTGAATTAGGACATAAGAATAATAAACTTATTTTGTTTAAGGGTCGAAAGTTTAGCTGGGAGGTGTAGGGCTATATGCCACTCTGATCTATTTATCAATCAATGATATTGCCTTATATCCTTATAATTTGGAAACCATAAATTTATTTAATATAAATCACGTCTTTTTCGACGTTACTCGAACGCAATTAGTGGGCCAGATATATTGATCCTCTGGCCTACCATCGTTTAGCCTCTTTAAAATTAAAATTATAGATTATCCTCCTTGTGACTATAAGGAAAATGGTTTAGTCTTGTTTTTGTGCTCGTTTTTTAGAGAATAACCTTCTTATTTTAGTTTTCTAAATATATCAACATTTACGATGGATCTATTTCTAGCACATAGCTATAAGGAGACTATTTTGTTACTTTAAAAGCAATAAAACCATATCCAATAGCTTTAAATAAATTGCCAAAGGATAACCTCTCATAATCCTTGCTTGTAATATTTTTATAAGGAACAGTATCGCTTATGGAAATTAAGCTATGGTTTAGAAAAGTCCTTGATTATTATTTTGTAAAATTGAGTGGAGAGATCGAGCAATACTCATGAGTGGAAATATATATTGTAAAAATAGACGGCTTCGCAAATGATTAAGTTCTTATCCTCAGTACATATCTACCAGGTATGATTTTGAGAAAATGGGCATCTCCCCTATTATAGCCTTTTTTATATTACATTTAGATCGAGTCATACTTTAACTAATGATATTTTTACTAAAATCTTTTTTTGCTTTCCTTAATATGACTTGCCATCAAACTATCTTTTCCCTCTTATCTTTAAGAAATATTATCTCCAGAAATAATTTACCGGGACAGCATATACTTTAATTATAGATATCTTTCTTTTATATTTTCTTCTTGATCATTGTTATCTCCAGTTAATTTACTTCTAGATTTTTTATTTGTCAGTAGTATTTTATTTTACTGTGGCTGATTGATGGAGAATATGAAATAGCCTTATCTTTTAATCTAAAATTCAAAAAAACTAGCTTCTTTGCAATTGGCCTAGAGTCTGAATTGATGATAATTCCCATAATCGGGATACAAATTTTGAGTGGTGATATAGGCCGAAGAAAACAAATTAAAAAAATTGTTTTAGGTTAACACTAAAGTGTTAGACAAACTAAAATTATGCATTTTCTTTGAGGATTAGAATACCGTCTCAAATTATTTATCGAAAATACTTAATTTACCAGTCCAACTATGGGGAAGTATACTTTTAATAATAATGAGTGCTTTTTTGTTGGTTTTAGGCTCATATTCTATCTCTAACAACTAATATCCTAGTATGTTTGGAATTAGTCCTAATTCCTAAACTTCATTTGCATTTTTTGTTTTCAATAATATTTTGCTGTGCTAGTCTTTTTTATTTGCGTAGAATGATAAAAAATTTTGACCATCAAGGCTCAAATTGTAATATTTCCAATTTGGTTGGCTAAAATAAGATAAAAACTCAAAAGGCTTTGCTTTTTAAATGTTCTAATACCCGCCAAGATGTTTTGCCCAAACTTTAGAGATAATCAATTGCCATGGCTACTCTGTATTCAGACCCCATATGGACTCTTGATCTTATTCATAAACAGGCACGAAATCATCAACAACTTAAACTTAAAATCGTCCATCTTTATTAACTACAATCCAATATTTCCCATTATCCGCTATTTATTGAGTAATAAATAGTTTTTTAAAGAAGGAAACATTAAATAATTGCATTTAGTAGATGAAATGAGGAACTTTCATTTGTTAGATTTTTATAAATATTGAACTTTATGGAGCAGGAAATAAAGACGGTCTGTATTTTTTAGGGTATAGTCTGGATAGTCTCTTCATGATGACTCTTCTCTAAAACTCGATGGATTAAAGTGTATTAGATGCATTACAAAATGTTGAATCCATAAACATTTCTTCATCATCATCCTCTTTTCGCTGATTTATAATATTGATGAACCCGCAGAACTTCTCAGAATGTTCTCTAATATCATTCACAATCTTCGTATTGCCTTAAGCATCATAAGCCAAAAAGCGTGCATCTTCTTCAGGAATCATCTCGAGTCCTCTTTTGTGAATATCTCAAACTATTATTATAAATATCCAATATAAATTATTATATGTTTTCATAATAAGAATATATATATATTTGGGATCTTTTTCATTTGTTTACATTTTCATTTTTCTGTTTATCTTAAATCTCTCTCCAAATTTATATTCTATCTGCTTTGCTGAAGAGGGCAACGTATGGTAAAATTTATGCTTCCAAAAAATCAGTAGGAATCTAAGCTTTTCCTAACACTTCATCTTTGATTTTAAATTCTATTGTTTGCTTATTTACGACCATTGTCAGTATTTCACCCAATTTTAATCCTCTTCCGCAGAGATTAATTTCGTTATTAAAAATAATTCCAGAGTCTCCTTCCTTTTGATGAGACTCAAAGCATATTACTGCCCTAGTTTTCCAAGGAGTTTTTATCATTGATTAGAATGCATCTTTTTTGATGATTCCTACTACAAAATTATCTTTTTCTATACCACAGTTTTTACATTTAAAATAACTAGGAGTGGACAAATCAATGACTGAGGTTAAAGGTAGACTATGCCAATTGTAAACTAATTTCTATACTCCTTTGCCTGAAAATTTTTGCTCGTAGCTTGCAGCCATAGGATGATTTTTATCAAATTATAAAATGATAGGAGTAGGTTTTGGTCGTACAGAATGTATTACTTATTCAGGTTCTGGTTGTACAGAAGGTATTTCTTATTCAGGTTTGGGTTATTCAGATTTTATTATATTTGGTAATTACTGTTCCTCTTCTTTATCTCTTCCATCACAGTTCCCCATTTGAATTAATAATATATTATTTAATATTATTTTTAGAAAGATCTGAATTTAATTGTGTTCAACAATCATAAATTTTAATTACCGATGCCATAAATTTCATCCTTTAGACAGATACGAAGCGCTTCACTCAATAAAATATTCTTTTTATTTTGTTAGAAAAACTATTAGTTTGCTATATGTTCATAACCTGGCATCCCGATGAGGTAAGTTTCATTTGGACTTGTTTGCTTGCTTCCTTGAGACTCAGCCTAAATTCTTCTCAATGTTCTTCTTAGAAGGGATTCATGCTCACTCATTTTACTAACTTCTTGGAAGGGTCTAAATGTTTAATTGAGTGGATTCAATTATATGGGTTGGTTATCAAATCTCATCTTTTTCGACGCAACTTTTGTAATTTCAGCTTCAATTAATTGTTTAAGTCTGTTCATCTGATAAGGGCTCAGACTTTGATAAAAACTTTGTCCAAGTTTATATTCAGTAATATTACTGAGGGTCTTTTTACAAAGATTGTTGCACTTATCGCAAAATGCAAGAAATGTATGGTTGAAAACTGCACGTCCAATAAGGACTATCAAAATAAGGACATATGGAATGATGTAATAGGTATTAATGATAGTGTTTAAGACTACATTGGATGATTCAATGAATTGATTATGGTTATTAGCAACGGAACTATTTGAAGTTAAAAGAGTCCAGTCACTGAGAAAGTAAGATGAGAGCGCCATATGAGCAACAAGTCCTAAATAGATAGTTTTAGTAATTAAATAGTGTAGTTCATCATTATAGTTAATAGGAGTTTGATACACTTTAAAGACTAAAGCCTTATCAGTCAAATACAGCAGAAATAAGGAGATACAACAAATTATATTTAAAATTGGAATTATGCAACTAAAGGCCATCGTTATGATAATTACTGAAATTAGAAAAGCATACCGCTCTTCGATTGGATAGACATCATTGCTGAACAAACGAATATACTCGTATGTTGTCTTGCATGAGGTCTTTCTACAGCATAACTTCCTATCCCAGCAACGCTTAAGGCATTTGAGTGTATTAGCTAAAGCAAGTTAAATTACCGGAAACATTATATTGAAAAGGAGAGTTAAAATGATGATAGACCCAATATTTATATACCAGGCCGCAGTAAAATCAACATAATTACCTTGAAAAAGATAACTGAGCCCAGCAGCATGGATAGGACTACTGCTGTATTGTTAGTTTATAAGAATCATCACTAATCCCAAGTTCATAATCAGTATAAAGGAACGTTTGATAGTGTAGCTGAATAATTGTTTTGTCAACAGCTCATGACATTCATAAACGGTCAACCATCTAAAAATGGAAGAAACCAATACGTTGTAAATAACCAATAGAACAGATATTATTATGGGAATAGCTAGGTAAATTGCATATTGTACACGCCAATTAGAGCAAACATAATAGCTAGGATTATTGAAATTGAATAAGTTGGCTTCACAAAAGCAGGTCATATAATTGGAAGATTGCTGATTTAGGGTCTCATCAAAGGACACAAGACTAGTTGAATTGTAAAGGATGCCACAGTTGATGTTAAAGCTGTAAGAGTTTATCAATGAGTTCTGTTGATACTGAATAAAACCGAAAAGCAGATAACTGGCAAAACAAATGAATAGTGATAATAACCAACTAATAGTTACGCGAATATATGTTCGTTTGCCTTTGTTTTCCCATTTTATGGTATCAGGGGCTGGCGCCTATGATAGTTTGTATTCCCTGTTACCAAATTCAAAATATTTGGAAAAACATCCATTTTCCTGATGCTAATAAATTTGTTGCTTCATTTTTATTGTGTTTACTACAAGAAATATAGAAAGAGATTTTTCAGATTTCTCTTAGTTAGGATGATACTAAAGCAAAGTATACTTGCTAATGAAATTGGACAAGCTTTATTTGTATTTCTTGTAACTGGGAAAGTTAAAGTTCAAACCCTGAAATTATTAGGCGTTTTTAAATTTATTGGGATTTTTTTCTTTTTCAAAAAATTACTCATCAATAAGCTGATATAATTACTTGTAGGCCTCATCTTTCTACTTCTGGTACTCCAGATAATCTTCATCGTCTGGAACTTTAACCTGAACTAATTCATTAAGAAATTCACTGCCTAGCATATCAGCCAAAGACCTGATCATTATATTGAATTCTTCTTCAAAAGTACGCAATCGAAATCCTTTGATTTTTAAAGAGAAATCACTGAGGTTGATTTGCTAACATTTGAAATATTTGACTTATTCCTCTTCAGCTTTAGTCTAACTCCAATAAAATAAGATCATTATAAGACAACTTAAGAGATCAAAAGCGATCACTACATAAAGTAAATTCTGACTTTTAATTTTGACTGCCCCCAATTAATACACTTAATTTAAGCATTGATATCCATAGGAAACAGTGGTAAAATTGGGCCTTGAAGGTGAAAAAGTGACATCAATAATGCATTGAGCCTGTCCATTGGCACAAGAAGCTGAATTGCTTGATATGATATATGATGAAGTGGAGTAAGTGGGATTGCTTTTTTAATATTTATTTATTTAATTTTGGCAATTGTTAAGATTGTTCTGTGATTCCTCACTGAAAACGAGTCCATATAGTTAAATATTGCCATATGGACAGTTGAGATCAAAATGAGCCTGATTTGATGCGACCACAGTATATTGGCATTTAAAGTGTTAAGATGAAAACGTCCCTAATGTGCTTGAAAAAAAGAAAGTTGAGTAGGTCTCGATTGGATTAAACTGATTTTATATTGAAACTAAAAAACACAATACGCAACTAATTAGAGATAAAAGAGATATAGCCGCTAGTACTCCAGTTGCATGCTTCAGAAATTTAAAGTATAGGCACATTCCTAGCCCTAACTTGCGGAATGATGCGTCTGGTACGACTGATTTGCAGCAAAAGAAAGACCCAGGATTCAGCACCTGGCATATTTAAGAGCATGTATATTTTTATATTTCACCCTCAGAGTCTATCTTATGAGGATAAAGTGGTTTTACATTTTTCTATTTAAAGAGTTAAATTTGTCCGATGTCTAATTTCTGCTGTTATTTGTCTTGTTAAAATGAGTTATAGAGTAATTTGGAAAGCTCCCAAACCTTTTCATCTGATATTTCCATAGCAATAAATACCACTAATATTATAACTCTAATTAATCCACCTTTTAGGGTGTTTACTTGATTAACACATAAATATCATTCACTTTTTAAAAGATTGATGCCGCTTCTGCACTCGAGCCGTCATACTCATTACCTCGTCAACAGTCACGATTTCACTCGCTAACAATTCATACTTTCTCTCTAACTAACGAAATTGTAGATAAAGCTGTTCCTTTTCGATGTCATAGGGAGCTGACGCACTAGTAGAGTGTTTTTTGTTGCCGTTGAGTGAGCTGATTTGGTTTTATAGTTCTCTTCTTGTATTTTTGATTGATAATTCATACTATTTCTTCAAATACTATTTGGTCTATTTTATTTATTCCTTTAATTTTACGTTTTCGAGTCTTTCCGCCATCAAATCAGAGTCCATCTCTTATTTCTCCTCCTCCATTTTGGTAAGTTTAACTTTCATTGAACTCACTGCTTATGTTAATTTTTTATTGATATCAAACTCATTGTTTTTGTATTTTTCTAGTTGTTAGCGACATGTCAGCAACTCCTTTCTCAACCGAATAATTTCCACTCCTTCTGTACTTCTATTGGATTTATTTTGTTAAAGTTATGTGAACATCACATTGCACTTGTTTTTTAACGTAGTAAATTACTTGTTAATGGCGGTATATCTGGAAGTTATTTAACTTGCTGTCAATTCTTACTATTTCAACTGCTGAGTCAGCTTCGCATTTATTGCTTATAGTGACTGTAAACTCTAATTTTTTGCAATCATTGCATTTTAAAGTGACGAAATTTTTGATATGACCTCCATCCGACTTTTTTCTATCTTTTCACCCTATGCTTTTAATTACTTAATGGTACTGGTTTGTTTAATAGATAGACAAATAAGTCTATTAATTTATTCATCTTTTTTATTCATCTGATCCTCATATTTTTATGCAGCAATCAATTTATTATTTTTAGAACTGAAACCAGCAGTTTATTTCAATTTTTGTTCATACTCAGCAATAAGCTCATTTTTTTAATGGTTACACTGGTCAATCCACTCCTTATACTCTTCCTCCACCTTGCCATATCCTTCCTTCACAATTTCCATCTCTTGTTTATGAGAAAGATAGCTTTTCTCTAACTCTTGAAGTAAAGTTTTCTTCTCCAACTATTTTTAGGCCAATATCTTCTCAAATGTGGATAGTTGCTCTTATAATTTTTCAATTAGCAGTTGTTTCTCTTCTTTTCTCGAGGCTGATATCGATGTTATTTACAATTCTTTGCTCTTTAAATTTGAGATTTAGCCTTTAAGTTATTCAATCATGTGATTGCATGCAATATATCTTTAGTTTTTCTCCTTTAATTGATCTCTTAAAATACAAATACTATTCTCCTTTGAAGAAATGCAATAACTATAATTTTATATCTATTTTTCCAGAAACTCATTTCGTTTTTTCAAATCGTTTAGCTAATCAGAATTTCTTCTAGCTTCGTCACTTTCTCTTATTGATGAAGGTCTTTGCTAATTTTGTAATTTTTCATACTTTCTCCAAATTTAAGTATAACTTCTCTCCGCTTTGACTAATTTCTGCTCAGTCTCATCCAACTGTTGCAAAAGTTTATAATACTCCTATCTTTATTGCAATGAATGAGAAAAGGGAGTACTGATCACTTAATGAGGATTGAATGTAGGATAGTTTTCGCTCTTTTTTTGTGTTCTTTCAATGAGACTTTCTCGAATATCCACTGGTTTTTTCATGGTCATCCCTGTGGTGAAGTTATTGCTGAACTCAGGAGTAGAGGCTCCACTTTTTTGATGTTTGAAATATTCTTATTTATACCTGGCAGTGTCTGCAAAATCATTTTTTTATTGGCTGATCTGATAAGCAATCTTCTCCTGTCTATTTTAATAATTTTTTATTATGCAATCAATACTGAAATCTCTACCTTGCGACATTGATCAACGTATACCTTGATTTCTATTAATATAATTTATTACATACATTATCAGATTTACTTTATTTCATGTTTTATTGCATTTGACTCATCTCTAAAAATAAATGGAGTATTAAATCATTGGTTGAGAGAAAGAAATAATTCTAACCTTAAATTTGCATATTACTATCTTTAAACAAGTTGATGCAGATTAAATAAAGTAACATTCAGAATCAATATACTTACGCAAAGTCACATTTTTTATCAATTATTTACTTGAATATGTCAGTAATTATACCTTTTGATATTTTTTCCTGATGTTAATACATAATTTATTTTCCTGATAAAAATATTTTTTCAATTTGTAAGGCTGCCCCCTATATGGTAATAAAAATATTGAATCTTACTCTAAGTTAAGTTTAACGTTGGATTAATTAGTTTCAATATAATTTATATTTAAATTTTTGGTGGCCTTCAACATGACATAGGCTATTTTGGCAAATCCCTTTGAAAGCAACAATACTCCATCTCAAGAACAACTCAAAAAATACTAACAACAGTACGGACAACTCAAAAATGAAATAGTTGCATAAAACAAAGAAACTTCCGCCACTCAGGTTCATCCACCATTATGCAGACTACAAAGCTTAAGGAATATGTTCAGCATTTAGGATCCATTAAGAAGATGGCCGAGACAAGCAGAGCAGGCTGCTAATAAAAAATTGGAAAGGTAGAATTGAATTAAGATAGCTTCGTCTTGAGACAGTTGAGTATAAAAACAACATGAAAAAGTACGAAGACATGTACAAAAACAGCAACCATGAGGCTGAATTAAGGGGCAAAATTGCAGATGAGGAAAAAATGCACGTTGCCTTCAGTATGAAAAGGATTGATCTCGCAAAAACTCTAGATTTAATCAAATTTAAGAAACTTGAAATTGAAGAGAGGAAATCTCCTGCCCATTAATTGTTCAAATGGATTCTAGTCACCATTTACGGCGAGCCAGAAAATAAATATTATTTGGATAACTTCAAAGTAAAAATGTTCTTATTCAGGAGCAAGCCATTGAGGAAGACAAGGGAGAGGATCTAAGAGAAAGACTAGGAAAAACCAACGCCTTATTAGCTAAGGAAGAGCAAAAAGTTCAGACTGCAAAGTTTTTGACCATTTTTGAAACTATAAAAAATTCCCCATAATTAGCCGTAATTTGTAGGCTATTTAGAATTATTAAAAAGAGGTTAACACTATTCACGAGATCGTCAAGTTATTTCAAAATTCCATCGATGTGGCCAAAAGAATTAAAGACTATCAGAAGAAAATCGAAGAGAGTCGCAAGACATTTTTGAAGGTCGACGAGGAAAATTTAGAAAACAGCAAAAACTACAATGCATTAATGTAAAGAATTCGCGTCAGTGAGGCCTACCAAAGTCGTTTGCGGTAAATGTAAAATTTGATTGGAAGCAAACTTGCAAAATACTCCTCTGAAATTAGTCTTGCTGAAAATTTCCTTGAGGAGATGAATAAGGTGGACACTTATACGTTTACATTGCCAACGGAGAAAAGAGAAGACTGTGAGTGCACTGTCTACTGAATGATGATCAAACCATAAATATCTTTATAAAGATGAGTCAATCATTAAATATCTCGCAAAAGATGGACATGAAACATCAATTTTAAAATACTATCATTGTCAAAACTATATAACATCGTTTCCCAACACCAGTGATTCGATCAAATCACTAACTTTCTTTTCATTTTACTTTAGTTATGCTCTTTCCTCAGGAGTTAACTATCGAATTGATGAGTTTATATCCTAGGCTTCTACCTTGAATTTTTAATAGACAACATCATCCGCCCATAGTCCAGTCACTACGAATAGAGTGCTAGGCTCAACTAGTTTGAAAGTTTCTTTAAATTCCTACATTCTATCTGCCAATTTTCCAGCTTTAAACTATAGTATTTCTTTTAATTTGGATAGTTTCAGGCTTGCTTTATCCTTCAATCTTAAACAATCTAGTTCCTTTTCCTCAGTTTCTACAAGGACTAAATCCCACTCCTCTTTGTTTTGATTCGACACTTCCTCAACAAGATCCATCCAGCTCGATTTATCTATTCTGAAGTAAGCCAAGATAGCGTTCAAATGATTGTTATGAATTTACTCTAAACTTTATTCGTAACTGCTCACATGTTCGAGATAGTCCCTCAAATCATTTACTGCTACTCTTCTCTCACAACGGTTTTGTCTAATAAGATACTGTGACTCAAATCTGGAAAGTTCGAACTGCCCCTCATAGATGGCTTTCATTACTTAAAAAGTTATGCTTTCTCGATCAGGCATAACTTTCTTAATAGAGTTAATCACTCTTATTAGAGCCTTTTCTGGATTTTAGGCTTCACTTACTTTGTGCAGACTCGATCTTAGCAGTTCAGGAGGGGGAGAAATATGTTTAACTTCTGCAGTCTTCGATTTAAGGTGGCAATAGATGATAAAACTGACAGTAGCTGCCACTCCAAATGCAGTTCCAAAGATGACAGCTTGATCGATATTCTCCCAAATTCCTTTAATTTTCTCAAGCATTTATATTACTATAACTTTTAATCACAGATAAATTATTAATTTAAGAAACTGCAGAAGAATACTGATTTAACTTATCTTTGCAATTGATATTCATTTCTGAGTGAGGTATCATATAGATTCATGCAAATCACTTTTTAGGTTATATGACACGATCAGTCTGAACCTTTTTGCAAATGGGGCAAGTTGTATAGCGATGCAGCCAGGTAGTTATACAAATTGGATGGAATTTATGGTTGCAACGGAGCCGAGTTAGCTGTTCCCCTATCTCATAGTTGTTGTAGCAGATTGGGCATATATTATGTTATCGATCCTCTTCCTTTTATGGGTCGAAGAATGAACGACCTAACTCAGAAATTTATTTTCTCAATAACCCTTACTCATTATTATCTGTGAGTTATTCGAGTTATAACAAGAACCGACTGTATGTGGCTTTCATTTCCTCTGTTTTCTTTTGAGCATTTTCGTTGAGACTGAGCGTTATCAATGGAGATTATTGTTATATTGGTTTGCGAAGAATGCAATTACTCTATCTTTGTAAATGTTTTTATAGTTTAATTTCAAGCCAATTGGTAGTTGATTTGTGGTGATGTTTTAGCTTTTGCCTTTCTTGCTTTTGTAAGGGTGAAACTACTGAATCATAGACTGTGAAAATTGATTTTCGAATACTTTAGCCTTCACGCTTTTTTAAATGGCTACACGCAGATAAATGAGCCAAAATCTCATTTGAAAGAATAATTCGATGACAGAGAGGACAGACCTCTATTTACCCTTTTTTATGTGCAGTTGATTGTGATTTCTTTGGGCGTGCTGCCTTCAAGTGATTTTTTTGCAACCCACTTTATGGATTTTCAGCGATATTACTCACGATATCTTTGGCTGGATGTTATTTAGCTTTATGCTCGACCAAGTCATCCCAGTTGAATAATTTATTGCAATGCAGACAGGAGAAACTGAACTCTTCTTTCTTGGAAATTTATTTTTCCATAAAAAATGATGGTTGTGAACCTCAGCGAAGGCAGAATTTCCTAACTAGTTTGCATTTTAATAAGCAGACTATTTTCCTGGATTTAAATGTTGAGATTAAAGCTGTTTATAAAATTTTGCTAGCATTTACCACATTGCATTAGCCAAACGATTCGGCAGTTAAAAAACAGAAACGACCGAATTTACAGAGATGATTTAGGGGTGGTCAGTTCGAGGAGACATGTCAATATAAAATGTAGCCAGGGATGTGCATCAAGCATTTTAACTTACCCATCAGTATTTTTGCCAATTTTGATAATAAAATCTCATTTAATCCATCATAATACATAAGGTTAATGAGTATTTAATTTTGATTTTGTGATAACTATATTATATAATGACCTCAGGATCATCGGATCAGCAATAAACAATAAAATCTGATAAAATCTATCCATAATTGCAAAAGGATTTCAGCAAGATCAAAGAAATTCTAAACGTAACGAAAATGATAAACGAAATAAACACTATAAACCGTGAAAAGATGAACTTTTATATGAAATAATTGAACTTTGCTTAGGGATGGATGAAAAGAATACTTTAATAAACTTTTGAACCCTCTGTTGAAAGATTTGATGAGATAAAATATTTGGAAAATTAAATTAACGAGGCTAAATAAGGGCTCAAAAAAGCACGAGTGGCTAATGAGAAATTGAAGACGTTTATGGAATAAACAAAAATCTAAGACATGATATCAAAAATCTAAAATCAACTCGCGGCAATGAAAAAGAAGAAAAATTATATAAATGTCAAAAAAAGAAAATATCCAAGTAATGATGAAGAATGCTGATTGACTTATGTCAATATTAATTGAAATCAATAACTGATCATTATAGAAGGAATCAAATATAGATGAATCAATGAGTCTCACATTGCGATATTCTATTTATTTTATTCGTAGAGCTGATAATATTGACAGTTCATTTTATTTTATTTTTCACGATATTTTACGATTTTATATACGAAGTAATTGAAATCTGCTATAACAAGCACTCTATACAATTGATAGTTTTTGTCTTTCATCCAGCAGAGCATGTCTAAAAAGTATTCAACTGCTCTTACATCTTCGAGATTGCTTATATATTCTTCGTTAGAGGTATCATCGAGTTCCTCCTCTCCATCATCATCCTCTTCTCGTACGTAGTAATATTCTCTTTGGCATTATTACTTGAGCTTATTAACTAATTCATTTGCATTTTAGGCTGCGTTCAAATTGTTTAAGTTTATGAATTCTTTGGGATTAATAAATGTCTAATTATCTTCTTCGTCTGATGCCTATTATTATTATGAGTCATCCTAATATTCGTAGTTGCTATCTGAATTGGATAAATTACAAGGAACATATAATTAGCTGGCATGAACGAGTGTAACTTCGATGATTGCTTTCATGTATTGCTTAATCCTTTACCAAGGTAAGTCCTTTAAAATAAAGAGCTTGATAAGATTAGACAACCCTAAAATCATCCGAGTACGCTATGCAAATTGCTCGCCTTACTTGAATTCATAAATTTTAGCTAAGGGAAATCCTCCAAAAAGGAGCTTTTAAAAAAATATATTCTCGCTGGTCAGTAATTTTTACTCTGCTCTCACTCCAAAAGCCCACAACCATAAACTAAATAGTTGAATGTTATATCTGACGATTTTTCTCCAAGTTTGTCCCAGTTTTATATTTTTAATTATAACGTGCAAGATTTCCATGAAGACAGATATTTATAGTGCTTTCCCATGATTTTAAAGGAGAAAGATAAGAAGCATCGTAGCCATCTGCCGTCCTAAATTAGGTAATCGAACAAATTGTCGATTTTAGCCCAACTTGTAGAAAATCAGGACAAAATAGAACAATACTTCCATGTTGTTGGCCGACACCAAGTGCTTGTAGATATTTTTCACATCTGCGATTGACTAAGCAGGATTGATATATTTTATGTAGTTGCGCAATACTTATAAGCAGCTTCGGTAACTATATGGCTATTACATCTAAAATTATTGCATAGAGAACATTTAATTTTTTACCCATTCAACATACACTTTTTTTGCCTTCTCAGACAGTCCTGTCAGACGAAATATAATGAGGCGATAAAAAAACCAAATAGAGGGTGAAAGAGGCTATTTCTTCCGGAAGTAATGATGCAGATATGTGTTAAGCAGAACGAGTAACTCTTACTGAAACTCCAAGTCTCCTTCAGGTTTAGAGTACACTAAAGAAAGCATGCTGATAATTTGATTTTATATTTCACGGTTGATGGATTGATCTTGAGGGGAAATACATTCTGGGAGTTTGCAATTCGAAGATTCGGCAAATACTCTGATAACCTGGATGCTATTTTTGGCTAGTTAGAGCAGGTTTCCATCAAAATTCATGTTTTCCAAACAATCTGGTGGAGTGATATGTCTAGTATAATATTGATTAAAGTTCTATCCCATAAGCTTGATGAGTTGGCATGCATGATCTGTAATGTGTAAGTTATAAAAGTCTACAAAAAAGCTGAGAGTTTACATGACTTCTTCATTTTCATACTTCCTGGTTAAGGTTAGCATCACATCAAGACTCATCAAGATTGAGGGTTGATCCAGTTGGCGTAAGGTTGGTCGTCTAAATACTCTGTAAAAGGCAATTATGCTATGAGTCAGTTTAATGATTAATTTTGCATCTATTTACCCGCCCATACTAATTATTTGATACCCCTCACTTATATCAATCATGATAAACTTCTTGACTTCCGTCATAATATCATCCTCGATGTATTTATCATACTTATCCACCAGTTTCATTGCCCTCATAAATAAAATGTGATCGCCATTGTTTAAAAATTTCAGCAGATTCCCTCTCAGAGAAGCAGAGAGATATTATTGTAAATTGACTGTTTGTATTATTCCGGCATTTAGTTTATATAAAATATAAGCGCCCATTTCACAGTCAGAATCGTTATTAGAACTTATCCAGTGATAAATAATTTCAAGGCTTTCGACCAGTTACTTTTGAGCACAAATTTGTTGGTTGCCATTTATTTTATAAACACTGTTGGGGTCAGCAAGGATACACCAGATGAAGGCGGCAAGTGATCTAATGTCAAGTATATCTTTACTCAGTTGAACTGAAAACGGATCTTCTTTCTCTAAATTAATAAACTCTAAAGGCTATTCAGTTGCCAGCTTCATGTCTTCTTTTGTAAATCGAATAAATTGCGGAAGCAGCTCTGTTTTATAAAACTTCATCTCCGCCTAAAACTCTCCCAAAGAATCAAACACCTTTCTAACAATCAATTTCTCCAATAGTTTGAGTTAATAGTATTTCACCTTCTTGGGTTGAGGTATTGTGAGCATTTTTGTAACAATCTCCATCAAACTAAGCCTATATGTCTCTATAAACTCCTTTGAACCTTCATCAATGCGTCTGTTTTAATCTCTGTGAATTAATACGTGATCAACGAAAAGGCACATATACTTATTTGCCCATTTTTTACTATGCATATAATTAAATTTATCGTTGCCCTTCACTCCGCAATCTTCAGGATAATTCTGGGCTTCTTCAACATATTTTTAAGACTACTCTCTCAGTCGACCCATTGAGACCTCTGCGAACTTAAAAGCGTAAAATCTGAGGTCAGTGCTAATTTCACCCATCAAAACAGCCTTCATAAACTTAATGCTCTTGTAGACTATCTCATCAAAATATATCTTTTGCCGCTTATATTCGTCGGCCAAGGCCATATAATGAGAGCTGTTGATGTACTAACTAGGAAGGGCATCAATTTAATCAAACTTTTTTTGAATATTGGATTCTCCTTGATGGATTAAATGGAGGACCATTGGTATAAATTTACGTAAAAACTAAGTAGGGTAAGATATACTGTTATAGATTTGATTTTTTGTTGATTGCTTTCACTCTCTCGAAGACGGTTGGCCAAAGCCACTCCTATAAGATAATTCATGGATGCTCTGAGTTAAGTTCCCTGCTATAGGAATATCTCAACCTCATTGTCATAGTCAATGGCTTCTTTTCCCACTGTTACGATGATATCCTTCACTATTTTGGAGTATTTATAATTCTCGGAGAGGTAAACATTAATACTCATCAAATTTTACAAAAGATACTTCCTATTTTCAGCACTAATCAATGACTGCGATTGTATCTAACCTTAGTGCCAATAAGGTCCCCATTGACGCCTTAATACATTTTTTAATTGAACGAGTGCCAGTTCAGCCATATTGATGGTATAGTTTACTTTTTAAGTGCAGTGAATTATATGAATAAGGGCAGGTATATATTCATTCATATTCTACATTATCTGCAGGGTTTGAGTGGCATTATCAATTTATTCTTGATTAGTAGCCGTGACTGACAGTGCGAGTGCACTTTTCACATGTATTTAAAACTCTAACTGGCTGTTAATGTTTGGATTTGAATTGAAGAGTTAGGCGGATACACTCTATGCCATTATGAGTCAATAAATGAAGGATAATGGGTCCGTTTAGCTGTAAATATAAATCAATATATAGAAATAATTATAAGGGGTTGGGGT
>Ga0302188_10000075_pt1 | contig 72550 bp, 38 predicted proteins | sample II_Bog_E2_1_FD_198783 | JGI IMG/M metagenome (GOLD analysis project Ga0302188, IMG submission 198783) | Peat permafrost microbial communities from Stordalen Mire near Abisko, Sweden - II_Bog_E2_1 | ecosystem: Environmental > Terrestrial > Soil > Wetlands > Peat | place: Sweden: Abisko... | reverse complement strand
AGACGGAGCTTTTGAAAGATGGCGAAAATTTTTAGAGGAGCCCATCAATCCATGATGAATAATTATATTCCTTTTTCTGCCGAAAATGTGTTTGATTGATTCCAAGGATACCATATATCGAAGATTTGTTGTTAGCATAATATTTCTCAAGCTTAAATATAGTCATATAACAAATTCACCATTGCTTAGTACGAATAATTAATGTTTTATAACCCTTCAAATAACGGCGCATATTGGCTTAATTAATTTAAATCGATTTTATTCACAAAAGGATCGGTAAAAGAGGAGGACAAAATTTATAAATGAATTTTTATAAGTTTTTGGGTTTGGTTTTTCAAAGGATTTAAGGTTTGTAATCATTGGATCCTGTTAGAACAAATATTTGATAAAATGGATCAACAACATATTGGAATTATTAACCATTAAGACTATTTGGATTTTTTGAAGGTATACATGGGCAGAGAAAGACCTATGGAAATTGATCCCACAAAAGTGGTCAAATTAGTATAAAGTCAAGAATTAATACCATCTCTTAGCAGCAAACTTCTCACTGATGAATTACCAGTGTCAATCCCAGTAAAGATAAAAGATTCTCAAGGGTTAGATTCTATTGATTATACTCCCTCAGCTAATCAGTATTCCAGCAAAAGACAGCAATCATTCAAATCAATTATCAGTTAATCATACAACCCACTCCAATAATTTGGTGATTTAATCACAAACTAAATAATTTAAAAATGTCAGGAGTATGACAAGGATAAAGATGGGAGTCTAAATTTAAAATAAATATAATCTTTCTTCTATAACATAGTTGAGTTATAGTACAACTCCATTGATTTTATCATCAATAACTATTTTAACTTTCAGATTCAAAGCACTGTTCCCTATGTTGAACTCACGGAAATTATTTGTGAAGTTCATTTTCGTTAAATATTCAGCACTCTCATACATAATTAGTTACAAATACTAAATCCTAATAAAATATTGATGAAGAGTGACTATTTTAAAAGAAAAGTATCATAAAATTGTTATTTCTTTCAAACTAAACCATCCTAAAATCTATTGGAATTAGTTTTCTAGGAACTTAAAAATAAATCTTTATAAAAACATAAAGAATAGATTACTCTTGAAGATTTTAGATCATACATACTGGAGTATTGCTGCAAAAATAAGCTTGTATTTAAGCATCAAGCAAATAGGAAAGTATCCAATTTCATGAAAAACGCTCCTTCAAGCATAGTGGAAGTCTAAAATTCTCATTTTGAATAGGATGGGTCTTAATCAAGTGAAGTTAAGGTGAAATAACATGAATCTTCGTTTAATAAAGAGGAGATTGAGTAAATGAGATGTGTGAGTTATAAAAAGACAAAAGACAATAAATTCAGTTAGTAAAGCATTTCTCCAGCCCATTAGAATCTCTCTTAACCAAAAATATCAACTAATAAAGAGTTCAACTCAATAAATTTGAGTTTAAATTAATATAAATGCAAAAATGAATAAAATGAATCACTCAATTTCAAAGATCTCCTTTGGAGATTTTTAAAAAATATTATTTCTAAATACTGTCAAAATCGAATGGGTTGGATTACAGATGTTGAATTTAGGTATCTACTAAATTAATAGCATCTCTTTCGAGAAGATAAGCTTTTGGAACAACTGAGTTCAATGTTGAGAAAGAATAAATAAATTGAAATTTAATTTATTGTGGGATACATCATACATTATAAAGGATAATAGGCTTTAAGAAAGTTCAGCAGAAAACAAATTAAGGGAAAATCAACTTTAATCCTTGATTAAATATCCCACATTCTTCAAGATGCATATGGGTTTTTAAGTCACGATATAAAACTATTTCAATAATGTACTATATCCTTGCTTTCCCATCACCACAACAACCAACTCACTTACAAAGACTATTTATAACTTATTGGTCGTAATTTTTCAATTAAAAATTCATTTTGATGGATACATATTTTATGATAATAATTTACAACCATTCAATTTAATTTTTTCAAATTAAAGATTATCTTAGAGGTGAAACCAAGATTAAATTTGGTTACTATTTAGCTCATAAATATAAGGATAATCTGTATGAAATCAGAAGGCGACTATCTCCTGACAAGCCGGACACATTTTGTTAACCTTGAGGTGGTTGCCTATGCATTCTTTGTGAAAAAGGTGGCAGCAAGGCAAATATGTGCACATCATCCCCGCGTTGAGTTCTTGATAGCACGACAAACATCTTATTTACAAAATAGCTACATTTATTGTTCTCCACCCTCAAATTCTATAGTGACTAGAGAGTTAATGGCCTACTATGGTAGTCCGCTATATTTTTGAACATTCTCAATCCAATTGTTCATTTATTGCTCATCCTCTTCACTCACTGCATATAATAGGACTTACTTTATTTTTCTTTATCTTCGTATTGTTCTAACTCTTCTTTCTGATTTTTTAACTCATCATCAAGCTATTGGCCAGCAGACTCAAGTTCAGCGACTTCCTTCTAAAGTTTAGAAATTAGAATTTATCGTTATTTGTTGGTATGTTGAAGCTCTATCCATTTTTTTAGCAAGGATGATGGTGAATGTTGCTCATGACGCTGTTAGCTAACTAAATGAGAAAGTACATTTGGGAGTTGATTAAGGACTTCATTTTGATCAGCGGTTAGAGTTTAATTAATTTCGATTTATATGATATTCACAGGAAGTATTTGTATTATTGGACTTAAATTATTATTTTTAATGTAAAGATATACATTAATATCATAGCAATGCTGTTAGAACTCTGTTTCTGAGCAAAGTTTCTAAAATGTAAAATAAAAATTAAGGATATTTATGTCTCTCATCAATAGCTAAAGTTTTATAGTTATATTAGCCTGATCAGAAAGGAAATGTTGGGTTAATTTTAATAATGTTCATAAAGCAAATAACTCATATATAATTAAAATATTTCAGGTAAACATATTAACTCGAATGAATAAATGTGAGCACGGATAAAAAATAACTAGCTTTTGCGCTTCAGACTGCTGCGTTTGGAAGGAGGCAGCGGGATGTTAGCAGTGCATGAAAAAGTACCACAATCACATGGGTACAACAATCTATCTGACAGAAGAAGATATAACTGCAATCGTAAAAAAGTATACCATGGACAACAACATCAAACCTAAGTGCAGACTACTGCAAGAAACCATTTATAGTTATTTTAGTCTCATTAAGACTGAACTCACCAACTCGATGGATGTAATCTGCAAAAATATGATTAATCAGATCGGGTACCCCTATCTGTATAGCAATAACACTCTCTCGACTTACAAGCGTCTCAAGAACAAATAATACAGGAAACTAGTGCAAAAAGAGTTCAAAAGTTTATATGAGCTGTCTATGAAAATAAACTAAAAAGACCTGGCGAGGTAGGAGTCTAAAATTTATGTCAGCGAAATGAAAGTTATTGATTAATTTCTCAATAACCTTGAAAGCATGGTTAAAAATTATGAACAGATTGTAAAAAATTGCCAACAGGGGTTCCTCCATGACAGCACACTGATTAATAAAATCAATGATATCATCAGGCACATGCCTGTCGACTTGTCTAACAAAAATACTCATAAATAAAAAGAGAGCGAACATCTCAAAGTTATTATCCCTCATTCAATAAAACAAAAACATGAAAATTCAACAAAAGAAAGCAACAAAGTGGAGGTTAAACTCTTATAGAGTACCTCAGCTGCTGAATACAGTCTCAACTCAGGTCGCAGTCCAATGGTGGTCCCATCATCTCCATCTACAGTTTCTCGTCCAAACTATAGCAGAGATGTTTCAATTGATAAAAAGATAATTAAGTAGCATCGCTTCATCTCTCCACTTGCTTCCAAAAAAGATAAAATCCGATAAAATGCTGATAAATAAGTTGTTCCCTTACACCAAATCAGTAACAAAACAGAGCCTATTCATAATAATAAGGAAATGTAAATTAATGAAAAAAAGAAGATATTGATTGAAATGATGAAACAGAAATAAGACAGTGCCAAAAACTAAAAAGATAAACCTGAGGATGAGATCAAGAAAAAGGAGAATAATTTTATTCCCAAAAAATAGTAAATACTGGAAACTCCTTTAAAAACCAACAAAGAGGAATCTAAAAGTTAGATCGATTTTAAATTGAGTGATACTTCTAATGAAGTATCAGAGGAGGACATTAAAACGCCTTTTAGAGATGTACAGCAACATGCTTTTACCAAGTTGCCATTGGAAGAGTTAGCCAGCATTGATCAATAAATATCAGATGCTTCATCTGTAAAAGAACAAGTCATAGTTATCCCCACTCCGCCAGCACTTCATTTGGGTATTGGTGAAATCAGCTCTCCTCTCTTAAAGAAAAAGAGTACCATGAGCAAATATTAAGAATATAAGTTAAAGTATTTAACAGAGAAGAAGGATCAATTCGATTAAAAAGAAAAATAACTGTCACTTATCATCAAGAGCACCTATTCAGCTTAACCAAAAAAAGAATAGATGGGACTCAAATAAAACTAAACCTAATCAATCGCCTTACTCTTGAAATCATTAACCCTTAGCGCCAATTAAGCAATTCAACATCTATAGTTAGCTCTGAAACTCGCTGACAACAATATTTCTGCTGCTGAATACCTATCTTATCTCTATTTATAAGTTAACAGACCGATGGACTGCATTCATCTTTGCAATAAAATGATTGACAAAAGATAAAAAGCCCATGCTCCTGAATAGATGTCTTTTATCATTGACAACAATAGGGCTGCTGCTCTCAATATGGTGGGGCGATATTCCTAGTCTATTTTAATTCTGGAAAAGTGCCTGCGAATTCGCTAAAAAGATTATTTCTATAAGAATCTTGGTGATGCCTATTTCTCAGTATCTATCTATGACAAAGCAATCTACAACTATGAAAAAGCATTGAGTCTAAACTAAAGCTATGACTAGGCGCATTATAACCTAGCAGTTGTATTATATATTCAATAAAATTATTATAATGCCAAATTAGCTATTACAAAAGCTTTAGAAGGAGATCCCCTCAATGAGGATTATCAATAATTGTCCTTTCACATCGAGACAAAAATTAATCAGTTGTGATATATGTATCTTTTCATTTTCTATATTTAAACAGCGTCACTGCAATTCCCCTCTTTTATTAAACATTATGCCTCTATTTGATCATGAGTTAATTTGACATTTCAATATATTAACGTCAAAATTGAATGCGAGAAGTAGATAGCTTTAAAGTACGCACCAGCCAACAGGAAGAGCAGAGTGAGATCTTCCTAATATAGTGAAGGAATCAGAACACATCTTGAAGAAAATTGGACAAATTAAGGAATCAATCAGTCCTTTCAACTCCAATACCAAAATGTCAGATGGACATTAAAAGTGGTATAAGTACTTGCCTGCCGAAAACATGCGTTCATTGCACTCCTATCATTCACGGGAAGAGCAGCATCCTGATAACTATCGTCTTTCCCTCGAAAGAAGACTATAAACATTGTTCAGGGAGGAGAAGGATATCCTCAAAGAAAGACATTATGCCAATTCAATCAGTCACAGCATACAGAATAGATAGCAGAGAAGTCAAACTCACATAAATGTAAAAGCATATTCATACAGAATGCAATTGGAGTTAAAAATTTGAATTAAAGTAACTTCGAACAAATGGAAAGAAAAATTAGGCAATTAGTAGATATTAATTTATGCAGGAATAGAAATATCGATAACAGGATAGGAGAGTTAACTCAACTAAACGCTTTAAATAGCCTTATCTTAATGTAGAAACCGAGTAATTGTCTGAGTTTAAAAAATAAACATAAAAGGATAGATTTAATGCATTAAAATAGAGAGAAAGAATTCATTCATCTTATGTTAAAACATCAAAGGAGGAAGTTATTTATCAGACTATTGAAGACTGCGCTGAGCGTTAAAAGAATTTGTAGGTTGAGGTTGATGTTCTCAAACAATCAGTAAAATAGATCAAGAAAAGCAATGATGAGGTGCTTTAAAAAATAAATCGGCGCTAGTAGAAGCGAAAAAACAAGCACCGTACCAAGGAACTTTTGCTAAACATTCTGCATAAATTAGAGTTTATGAATGTAGAAATAACCAACGCCAAAAAGAGACAGTTGAAACATGAAGGACCTCACATTTCCAAAATAGAGAACGAAGCAGAATAGTTAATGAGGGAATTTCAAGTTCTGAAAGTGCAATACAAACATTTAGACGAATAGCGGAGGAAAGTAGAGTAAAAGCAGTTGAATATTGAGACAAAGTTGAAAACAATTGTGGAGAGAAAGTGATATTAAGATTTCTAAAATCTGCAGTAAATGAAGCTATTTAATTGATAATTTTGCTCAGCTTATTAAATTATGGAGAATTTAAATGATCTCACTATTGTAATATTAGTGTATTATTGTAATTAACTACATAAGCTATGTCTGAGGTCACCAATCATTAATTTAGAGTAAAGATTTAAAGACCATGCCAGTTAGACAGTACCTCGATAATACAGTCGTGCCCTTATTACTACAGGCTATGACAGAACTCGCCAAGGAGAGGTATCATTTAAATTAATTTAGACCGGCCAACCCTATCTAATATGTGGCTCAATACCTCCTAGATCATAAAGATGGAAAGAATGTTGTCAAAAAAGGAGAATAATGATCTATGTCCCGTCTGATCTATCAAATACAATTCTTAATCCAATTTCTGGAACAGCAATAATTTAATTTATAGATTGAATATTCAAGGTAATATAGAGGGTTAGTATTTCATAGCAGGACAAGCTATTTAACTTTTATTATTATTGTTTGATCAATAGATAACCCATTAAATTGGGATTATGAAATAATAATCATAATTATGACAACTTTCATTCCCAAAATGGCTCGCAAGATACTAGCTAATCCAGCATTACAAAGGGACTATTTCCTGAAGCCCTACGGTCTGGATGTAAATCATACTGCATTAAGATTCCTAAAAATAAAAACTATCCCAAGCAGCATCCTCTATATAAATTTTTTGAGCATAAAGTAATCCTGCATAGGCCAGGAAAGTAGGTGAATGATAACGTACTGGTCTTTAAAGCAACTGAAACTATATCTAAGCCATAGATGAAACAATACTTGGAAAAATTGTATAATTTAAACATCTAAAAAGTTAACTCAGTTCGCTATACGGGAGTAGTAAAAAAAAATGCGGTAGGCGCTCCGAAAGTGACAAAGCCATTTAAGAAATTCTATGTAATGACCAGTCATAAAATCGATCCAGTTTTAAATGGAGACATTTCGCATTGATAGTAATACGTAATTTACAGATATGATCTATAATCAAAGAGTTGGACTCGGTTTCGTTTCATTTATTAATTTTTATTTGTTGGCAGTCATCTGTTGGTAGTTGTCAGTTAGTAAGGATGGTTAACAAATGGAAACAGTTTTATCTTCGGCTCGGTAGCCCTCGTTTATTGATTTTTAGGTTTAAGAGGTAAACTCTAAATGAGAAATCAGTACCTCTAAAAGATTTAATGTATTTATTGGTTGAAGTATAATAAGATGCTCCTAGGCTTCCAGTTAATTTCTGAACCTTTTCGCCGATTGGTTTTAGGGCATTGGAAACCTTTTCATTCATACCAGATGCTGTTTTTTTGAAACTACTCCATTTATCTCTAGTCGATTCGCTAAAAGATTCTTGCCTGACTTTCTCTATTTTTTTATCAAAAGCTTTATTGATATCATCTGATTTTTTCCCGATTGCTTTGTTAATTTTTCCAAAAAACTTGCCAATAAATTTGGCAGCTTTGGCTGTTTTACTAAAATTGATTATCACTTAATTTTCCGCTAAATTTTAAACATGATAGTCAATTCTGATTTTATTCTAGTATTTGAGGGATGGAGATTGGTAATCGATGACATTTCCTTATTTTCTGCGTAAAGTAATAATTACACTAAAATCTAAGAGAGGAGAGCAAGATCAGTTGCATTGTTGCCTGCGGAAATGGCATAAATAACGTCATCTTTGAATTAGTTGTAAAATAGAAATGATGTCGATTTGGCATAGACCATTCTGACAAATAGAGAAGAATTAATCTGCTTGCAAAAATCGAAGTTGTTCATTCTCAGGAATATATGCGGTCCAGTCTCCGAAAAGTCATTGGATTAGAGAATCAAACATTTGCCTATGTTCTTAAACCAATACCTTCAGCGATCTTAGTTTTATTTCTGTTGACAAACTCATGCATATAAAGGCCAGTCAAGGTGTGAATAATTTTGGAATTAGCCTCAATTTTTGATGAATATTGATTCATGTTTTAATCAGAATGATGTAAATAATTAATATCAAATTAACTATTCTTTTTGAAATTACTTCATAAGAATATACTATCAGAAATGGCTATGTTTATTATGATCTATAAAGCCAAATCATTCTGGCTTTTGAGATTCATTTGTGCAAAGCATTATTGCCAATGGTTTTACTTTTATATCTGTAAAATCAAGGCATTTAGAATTAACTATCAGATTTAATGCTTGCCTATAATTATTCCATCAAATTAAATCAAAATTATTTTAGAAATGCTGAAACAAAGTGACGATTGTTTCCATAATTATTTAACTCGATCAAAAACACGACCACAAACTTCTATAACACAAAAATCAAAAGACAGCTACACATCGACAGCTTCTCTTCAAAGGAGGATTAAGCACGCATATCAAATACAGAGTATAACTGATCTAAGTATGCATTGCCCAACCAAACTTTAAATATAAAAATTAAATAAAAGCAAGATTGATACTGAGGAACCTTCAATTGTGTACAATTGGCTTGATTAATTTGAAGAGTCAATCGCTAAAAAATCGGTTGGAACTTCTTTTTATTATCCAATCGCTAAATATCAACAATCTGCACGACTAGTCGATTCGAAAGGATACAAAAGCGTTAAAACTTGGCAAAGATAAGAGAAATTGCCCAACTTTATTAAAGATAAGAAGGAAAACCTGTAAAAAATACATTACAAACTGAACTAAACAGAAGAAGGAAGAAATAAGGAAATAAAGAATTCAAATCAATGATATTTTGCTGCTATTTTTCAATTATTATTGAGTCCATAAATAAACAGCTTTCTTACGCATTTGAAATGGATTACTTTCATTTGAAGAAGGCTTGAGTATGAATTGTTACTTAGTGATGACTATTTCATATTTTTTAAGCATCTTCAACAATGAGAAGGGTATATTTTATTATCTTCCTTTTAAAATGTTTAAATATATGTTATATATCATGATCAAAAATTCGATAAAGTTTTTTCTATAAATTTCTTATTTTCTTGTGATCAAGGGTTTACTTCATCCAAAAGTTAAGAAAATAATGTATTTGAGGTTTTAGGAAAGAATAGGAGTGAGAAAAACCAAAATTTATTCAATTAAAACCATTTAATTGAATAAACGACAATGAATTAAATGATGATAAAAAACAAACAAATAAGAGAGCACTGAATGTAAATCACCACATTGCATTCAAAAAATCGATTACATTTATTATCGGTGAAAAATTATTTGACATAAATAATAATATAGTTGATTTTTAACTTCAAATTTTTGAAAAAAGTAAATTAAGTAAATTTCCTTGCCAAATTTGAATAGCTACCATTTGTTGAATGCAGATAAAGATTTAACTTAACAAAAATATCTTATTTGATCTATGGGTATCAAATCGACGATCAAAACATAGAATTTACAAATAAGTGGAACACCTATAAATCAGATGATGTGTTATCTAAGAATGAATAAAGAAAAAAGCTAAGGTATATTCAAAGATCAAATTTTTCTTCTAAATCAGAAAAATTGACATCCCAAAGGCTATAGGAAAGTGTACTATTGCTGTCATCATCGGTTTAAGTGTAGCAGCAACTCCACATATCTTCATTTTACACCTTATGTGTTTTTTATTCCGAAAGGTTCTATTCCTTAGAATAAGTTTTTAGCACAGGGGTTTTTTCAGTTAGGTCCATCTTGAAAAGCAGGTTCTTAGGTACATTAAAGGTGGTATCACTGTATTTCCTAGTTCTTGTCGCTTTTTGGGGCATTGAACTATTGAATATTCTAAACAATATAATTATAATTTTTGTTAAAATTTAGATTAATGGCAAGGCTGTCGATTACCCAATTATTAGCTGAATGACTTTTGAGTCAGCTAAAGGTCTTTATAATCACTCCTTTAACAATATATAGTTATGGTTGATGCTCAGATGTCAAGATATTATTGAGCAATATTATAACCAAAATAAATTATCCAAAGAATTAATTATAGGCTGAAATTTTTGCTAAATGATGAATTATGGTGACCAACTATCAACATATTCTTTAACAATCCAGATATAATTTTTTTCACACTCATGTTTTCTAAAACAGTTTATGATTTTCCATCATACAAGGGGAGCGGTCCATCCTTTTCTTATAAAATATTGTATTTATATTGTGGAACAATAATTCTTCCTACCACAACGTTACCATTCATGAGCGAAGTGCTTTCATATCCAATATCATTGCAGTCTTCAGAATTTTATGGAATTAACACCAAATATAAATTTTCAAAGTAAAAGCAAAAGAAATTAGACAAAGTTTTCAAATATCTCTAAATCATTTATAAATTCTATGAGAACCCTAAAAAAGCTTGTCAAATGAAGTTGTTATGGTATGAAGTCAGAAAACATCAATATTGATTGGCGGATAAATTTTAAGTGTTGATTTAAACTACGGCTGAATTCTAAAAGCAGACCACATCATCAAATGAAATGAAAAGAAAATAAAGTTAAAAATTTAAAAAGGGAGTTGATAGTTAGAGCTAATTAGAGCCGCATTTTTTGCAAATTTAGAAAGGAGGATTTTAACCTATGAGCTCTCTTTATGATGTGGCTCATCTTATGATTCTGCATTAAAAATATATCAACTCCTCGATACTGCAACAATTTTCATAAATCTAATTGCCTGGAGGCACTTCAAGAAAACATCACAACTATTCTTTGATGATTTTCATTGCCGATTTCATTGATAAAATAGTTGATTGTATTTTTAAAAAAATTAATTAGATTAACTCAATCTTATAGTATTTTAACAATATTACAATTGCAACTCTTCCTGAATTTTTTTATAAAAATTATTAATCTTTCCATATTTTCTAATCAATGAATTAATATTTACGGCATAAATTAAGTTATTGATTCTCTGCATATACATAAATTGAAGTTTTATGATTAAGATCAATTCGCAATCATAATTTACTATTCTCTAAAGCATCTTTTTTATAATTATTATAAATAAGTATTCGTTAATGCTCAACCCCATTAATTAAAAGCTCGATAAAATGCGCAAAGCCATCAGAGCGAAATTGAAAGTTAAATTTTCAACGGATGGACAGTTGATTTCTTTCAGATTTCAGCCGACCAATTAAAATGATTGCAATCACAGTAATAATTTTAATGGATCCTCCATACTTTCACTAAAATCCGGACTGCTGAAATCATAAACCACCACGTCCGAAATTCCATAAGGCATTCTGCTACAATATCAATAAGACAATAAACGATTAAAGGATCAAATAAAGACTCACGAAATGATGTAATAGTTTTACCTAAAATAACTGTAAGAACAAAAGAAAACACAACAATAATTGTAATGGAGGCTAACTGTATTGAGCTAAGAGCTACAAAATAGCAACACAATGTCAGGAGGTAAAACACGTCGATACTCCTGCAATAGCAATATCCTTATGAAAAGAGTGGAAGTCGCTAGAAAGGGAATGGAAAGGATGACAGAGGATAGTTCGCTCTAATGATCAATTATTATTCAAGTATAACAGCATTGATAATCAAGTCAAGATGGAGCTTAGTGAATCTGTGCTGTCTATTCTTTTCCCTAGCACGAATGATCACGCTCATAATATTTTCGACTTATGTAATAACCGAATTAACTTGGCAAAGTGTAATTGCCTGGACCAGGAGCTGAATCTTACAATAATTACTTTTGCATCGATTGGCGAACGTTTTACGAACCGAGTGCCCAAAACTTCTAACTTTTGAATTTTGTAAATTAGAAAGAGAGTATTTGCCCACTGGAGACAGATCAACCGTTTAGGTGCTGTATTTTCCTGGTCCAGGGAAAGGGCTTTCCAGTTTTTTAAACCGTTCTCCTCCAGAGTTAAATTTTGCAGCCTTATGATTAGTATGTTTGGACAAAAAAATGGTACCATCTTTGTTAAAGAAATTATTTTATTGATCTAAATAACCACTGACGTACAAGTTCCTGGTCCCGGAACCTTTTAGGCTTCGGGCTGAGGAGGTTTAACCTTTCCCCTTAATGAATAGGCAATTTTTCCTGTCCTTTTGATGGATTCATATGCTCCTGGACCTGGGTTTTTATTACTCACTGTATCGGCAAGGGGACCTGTAACTGTCATCTATGCTCTTCCCTCTCCAAAGCAGAAGCCCTTATTTTTTGGAGTATTGCGAAATTCAGTTGGCATTTCATATGTGTTGGGAGGTGGACTTGCGGGTTGACTAAATAGGAATATATATACTCTCTAGTGAAATCGTATTTATTTCCATAACCAAATCCAGTTGCTCGAGGACTTAGTTTACTTTGTATATTGTAGAAGATCTGCGATCTGAATGAGTTTTAGTTTACTTATTTTCTTTATCAGCTGAGAAGCGAAGGGCCTTGGAGAAGGAGAAGGTCATTTTGGACGGGGATTTGTTGGTAGGAGCATCGCATATTTGTTTCCAATTGGATATAGTGACTGACATTCTTCCAAATTTTGATATTATAGTCCAAAACATATATGTTCCATACTCTTAATTCCCAATAATATTCACCGAATGGCAATATTTTCGATTAATTTTCACTTAATTTTTAAATTCATCCATTAAAATGACTCAATTTATCGAGATAATTCCAACAAAAAATCTCACTCACTATTCTTAAAGCTCTAAAACAATTTCTATCTATCTTTTTGAACAAAAAAAATATTAAAAAACGATCATTATTAATTCTTGACTTCGGTGATGTGCTTTCTATTACTAAGATGTTCAATACATTTCCTAATTTTCTCAAATTTAATCTTTTGAAGCTTATGTCTGATTGCCTCCATATCAGGTGCTTTCTTTTGCATAATTTTAATTTTATATAGTACTAGATTCTACTTGTCTTCCATTTTCAAACCCATCTGCTTGACTTTATTCTCGGAAAACTGATTGTAAGCTTAGTTATAAAAATTAGAAAAATGTTGACGTAATTGGTCTCTGCGTTTTTTAATGGATTCATTCACTCTGCTACTGATTAAACTTTTGTGATTGTATTTCTTTTTTGTAAATGCAGCAAGGCTGTCTGTTTTAATGAAGGATTCGACTACATTTGAAGATTCTTCATTAACTGGATGACGGTCTGATTACAGTTCACGCCTACTACTTTGAATTGATGGCGTTTTGACGAGAGGAAACTACCAGCCGACAGTTTTATTTCTTTTTGATATGTGAGTGTGCTTTTTAGACAGAATATTTTCTATAGTCACTTTATTGATGACATAGCAATGAACAAATGAACTGATACATTTGGCACTCTCTTCTTTCTTTTTATCAAAACCAAGAGCGCAACACCCATATACTCTGCGAACATCAATCTATTTTCCTTCCAAAAATTCCACGACTTCCACTGCGCCTTTCTGAGTAATAATACTGATACTTTAATGAAAAACTGTGTGCTGTCTTTGTTATTTTTGTATAAAAATTAATTGAATTTTAGATGCATGAACTGAAATTTATGTAGATGCTATTGGATAAGATGCCGTTCTTCAGGGCGAAAAAAGTTAGTTTCTTGGAGACACTTCAGTTTTTAATGATATAATGACTGCAGCTTTAGCAAAAGGGGTTCCTCTAGAAAGGTAGAATCCATTGAAATGATAAGAGCAGTCTGCATACTGCTGTTAAAAAATGTATTCTCCGATTGCCGATAATTATTATTGGTAATATCTTCGTAACTATCAAACTATCTGATTTCATAAGAACTAGTTTATTTTATCTCAACTCGGTTACAAGTTTTACTCCTCCACGCTTGTGTCTTCTAGTGAATTCGAATATTCTTCTAGGTCCGACTCAAAATCTACTTATGCAGAATAACACCAACACCAAGAAAGAAATAGAGACGATCTGATTCGATGATTAGCGACTAGTGCTTACCGACAATCCAATACTCAAGAGAATTCAGAAGCAGAGTGAAGTCTTACTAAAGTAATGTATGATGTACTTCTGGAAGATAATGATACAGTTCTAGGAAATGCGGAAATTTAAGCATGATTTATTTGATCATAGGCACTTATCTATTATCGATTGCTTCGATGCAAATTTTGAACATTAAGTACTTATTTTCGAAATGGAACAATATATAAAAGCTATAATTAGCATCGATCAGCATCTCAATATCGAAATTAACTAATTTTATTCATTGACTTGTGTTATCAAAATATTTATGGGATGTTTCTTTTATCAAGAAAGATATATGAAGTATACATCAAAATAATATAAATCATAGATCACAGCCATGGAGAATACAGGCCGCGAATGAGTTTATCGTAGTTTTCATATTTATGATACTAACCTAGTTTAAAAGTCTAGTTGTTGACTATTCGCACATCCTACATAGGGATTAGACTCATTAGATAGCTTTACAGCTTTAACAGTTGGTCATCATCTTTACCCTTTAGATAGTTAATTATGGGAATGCCATTAGACAACTGCATCATGTATGAATGAGGGGCATTATCGACTAGCACCACATTTTACAATTTTCGACCTAGAACCCTCAAATCCTTTATAAAAAACTGATTGTTGATTAGGGTGCATGACTAACGGTATAATCGATGAGTAACACATTTGTCAGGGTCTAAATGATCTATTATGATATCCGCATAACATTGACTGCCAGCAGTAAAGATAATGACATCAAAATACCGACTGATATTTTTAATGATTTCCTTAGCATAAGGACGAACGCTGACATATCCATTGACTGATCTGCCTTGAAGTGTTTTGAATGGAACCTTCAATTCATATCCTTTAACAACAACTTCATTGGTATGAACCAAAGTCTAATCCATATCAAAAACAATCGTTTTACGATCTAAATCGAAGGATTCTTACTTTATACTTCAGGAGGTATTTTTGTATCAGGCGCTTTGGGCTTAGCACGCTGAACTAACTTTTGAAATTATTTGAATGTCAGTATTGAGTTGTGAATGTGCATGCATACTTCAGTTGTCATCATCGATTTTCTTCGAAGACATTAGATAAAATATGGAGCACTAGACGCAGACTTTTATGCAATCTCCCTTGAAGGAAGACTGGACTGAGCAAATATCTCTGATTTTGATTTTTCAATGCAGGTGATCATACTTTGACAGTATCCTGTATTTTCCTTCCCTAAATTTTGCTACTCAGTTTTTAATAAGCTTTTAATTTTAGAGCTGAAGGTTGTGAACTTGGTCTCGTATGCAGTTAATTGATGATTTAATTTAATCGGAGTCAGTGCAGGTTTTTTTTTGAGTAGGCTTTATTGGGTGGCGGAATGACTGTATAGGTGAATAGATACTCAAGCCGTTTGTTAAGCGTCTTATCTCGAATGAAAGAAATAGCGGTAAATGGATTGTAGACATAAATGCTGCCCTCGGATTAATTCTTTTTGAGTTTATTTTCTTTGGATTTATCTTTCTCTAAAATTCTTCTTTTTTGTGAACTGGCAATCATAATAAACAAATAATAAGAGTTAAAATTTCAATGATTAAATGGTCATTTATTCTAGAAAGTTACAACTAAAATACTTCAGAGTTGAAAAGTTATATTCTTATGAGGCAATTAAAAATGAGTATTTTGGGGATACATTTTAATTATTAAACATTTTGCAATTTAAATAAAATAGAGAAAATACTCATGATACTCGATGAATAGCTAAATTTGTCATATTAAAACAACAATTTTATCTTAATTAATTTTAATTGCCTTCAATTTTACTATATTTAACTTAGGTCGCATAGATGCTCTCTTCGCGAATATTTTCTCACTATAAAGCTATCTCGAGAAGTCAGGCCTTGACTTACTGTTTTTCCTTTTTTAAAAAATCCTAATCTACACCTCTTCGAACCCAGTAAAGCCAAATTGATATATAGAATTATCTCAGCAACCACCTTCAGCGAATTTTACAAAATTTATAAGTAAAATCAGGCGAAATTTACCTCCGATACAATCCTCTTTGCAACTAGAACAATAGCAAAGCTGCTGTCAAATAAAGAAGAAGAACGCATCAGTTTCATTGATATGGATAATATAATGAAAGGAATCGTGAAAATAGATGTCTAAACTCTCACTGCCTCAAGTTCGACTGTTGTTATGAAGATATTACTACTATCCTCTCCATTTATAGGCAATTCAAAAGAAAGAGGTTCAACCACAGTCAACATTATCCTTTCCGAGATAAAATAGCAAAAAGATATATTTCTCTGCTCAAATAAACTTCAATAACTCCCTAAAGCATTCAGTAAATCCTTTATTCCTATTATTAATTTACTTTAATTTATAATTATGACGCATGCAGGAGTATTTCTGACAAGATCATCGCTTATATCCAAGAACCAAAACAAAATAATCAAAATATTTTCAATGAAAAGCAAATCATGTTTTTGATGAAATGCTTATCTAAAAGCCAGGAACTTGACAAGTCTGAAATTCAAATTCGCAGCTATCTTTTAGAATAAATCAAAAAAGATATCAGTCGAATATCCATGAATAATTTGATCTAACTATGCATTAGCCTAAACTATATGGATCTCTTTGATATAAGCTAAGATGATGCCGAAGTGCTTCGGGACATAACAAACCACATTCTGGAGAAAATTTCCACCATTGAGTATTCGTAGATTCTCAAATTTGTCAAAGGTTAGTCTGTTAGTAAGTACCCAGGATTCATGCGTATTTATGAGAAAATAATGAATAATATCTTTGCCTAAATAGATAGTAAGGGGCATTCCAAACTCAATTCTGATATCATTTTAAGAATCTTCAGTTTTCTGAGTTCAAGGCTGAGTCTTAGAAACGTTTAATAATAAAATTAGCATAAATTTTTTGCTTATCTTGAGGATCAGATTGGCAACAAGTATCTAAATAGTATATTATTTGAGTTAATAGAAAAAGATTTCTTTTCTAATAAAAAACAGAAGGATAAATTACAAAGCATTCTCAAAGCACATGACTTTCAAGTCAGTTTAAAATTGATGTATTTTATGAGTCTTAAGAATTATGATATGACTCAGTTTGCATAAAGGATTACTAACCTAACAACTGATGGCATATTTAGGGGAGATTTATATAAGATTATAATTATCCTTGACAGACTAAAAAAGAACAATACTGTAATGGCCAACATACTTACGCCTCTTGTGGAAAAAGTCAGTTTAAACTATAAAACACCCGAGTCATTTGTTGAATTTTACAAATTATTAAGATTGGAAAGGGAGTACGTTAGTCTGTATCATCTGAACGAGGTTTTTCATGAGTATTTTACTCGTTTACCAAATCCATTCTAAAGTCATCTTAACAACATAGATTATAAATTCTTTTATCTTGACTATATTCTTCATTGCTTCAATTCAAAAGATTTTGTATTTTTCCTTCAAAACAATAATGCCTCCATCAGACTGGAAGAAGTTATCAATCTCATTTCAGTATATCTTCGTGAGAATACAAAATATTTATAATCTGAAAAGCCCTTAATATTTTTATTGAACAGTAGGATTTCGGAAATCATGTAATCAAAGAATAAATAATATATCAAAGTGGTATTGACCTTTCTATCTAAGTATAATCGATTGGCAGTTTATCAAATGCTAAATAGTCAATAATAGCATCAACTTTTTTAACTCATCTTTCGCGTTATTTAAAATGCATCTATTTTGAAATAAACCAAACAAATATTCAATTTGGCAATTATACTAGATAAATACCTAACTCGTTATCACAGAAATTACAATTTAGAGTTCAGCTATCGCCATTTGCTTTAGCATATAATTAATCATATTTCCCAATTCACTGGAAATATGTTTTTAATCCATTCAGTAGTTGAGCACTCAATTAGATTGAACACACTATCAGCCACAATTTTATAGAATATTAATTTGACAAAACTATTCTATATCTCCTCTTTCTTAAAGCTGAAAGCCTATTACATTCAGGATCCTACTTTCTGTGAGAAGTTACCAATAATTACAAAAAAATCATTGAAGGTCATCTTACATAATCGAAACTATTCAAAGTTTATCTCCGAAAATGAGGATAATATAGTTGACGTGATTAGAAACTGTGCTATCCCATTTTTATTCAGTTATGCTGTGTACTTTAACCAGCCTGATAGTCCTGCATCTACCAGAATTTTAACTTAAATTTTAAACAATATCAGTTAGAAAATATCAACTTTTTAGGCTCGTGATATCATAGGCTTCTTTCGCAATGCATATGATAGAAACTTCTATTTTTTTGATTCATGCAAACATATCGCAAAGAAAATAATTAGATTCATGACGACAAAGGCCCCAACGTCTTCGCTCAGCACTCACATTGAAGTTATTAAGTTTATCATTACTCAAGTTGAAGTCGATGCAAACGATTACTTTTCCCGCCTAATCTAAGTTTATCATAAAAAAGGAGAAGATTCTTATGCTTTGAATTGCCTTTATTACTGGTTATCTCAAACTTCCTATCAATTTAAATTTGAAGAGCTTAAAATGGTCGAAAATATGATGAAAAAAAATGTTCATTATAGTCTGTATTATTTCTTAATGCTTGAATATAAGATGTAGCCTCAATACCGCTCAGATATAGCAGTTAAATTATCTCAATAGATTAGCAAAGTCTTCAACTAAAGAAAGTTATTTATGGGCTTTGATAGATTCAAATTTCAATATTTAAAATCAGCCTATCCTCAATAAACTAAACCTCTGCTGATTATACCTGAAAATGAGTTAGGTGAATTTAAATTTTCATTTAAACCTCCGCATTTATTGGCATTGCTCGTATTAATGACAATATTTAGGATTAAATTGCAAAAATCACTAAAAATTAACTCATTTTAATCAATCAGTTCGGATTGCTAAACCATGTTTTGAGAATTAAGTATATTCCTTCTAACACAGGGACTATGTTTTCGTGTTCGTAAATAATAAGAGAATTGGAGCATATTATGAGTAAGAGTTCATAAAAAGAGCTATTATTCAGCTGGTAGATGAACCTGTGCATGTTATCTGCTTGAAGAGACGTTTTAACATAACTTCTACCATCCATCATATTCGTAAAAGTATTTCATGCCTTATTTAGATTTCTAAGGATTATTGTCGGTCTAACAAACTGATTAACTTCTTAAAATCACGAAATCGAAGAACAGTAAACCAAATCCTCTAAGTGATGAGTAGTTTCATGGTGATAGTTAATGATTGGTGTCATTCTATTATTAAGGATTGTTTTATAATCATAAGTTATTATTGTCGATATTATGTAAAAAAAGAAAGAGAGTAAAGCCAAGGAAAAGCCATAGTTGCTACCTAAACAGGAGCAGGCAGAGATCACTAAGCTGAAGTAAGAAATGGCAATCACTCCTTTTCTTTAATAACAATTGAAATTAACAATTGAAGAGGGACTAAGGGAGATCGTACACAAAAGACCAGATAATCCAGTAAAGTATCTCGGGGAGTTTCTTATTAAAAAATCTTAGCAAATAAAATGATTACAGTTAACTTTATACATTTATTCTAAACTCCACCATTAGATTATTTTACCTTATTTATACTTAGAAAATATAATTCAAGGCCTAAAATCAACACATTTCAATTGGACAAAAGATCAAGTCGGAACTAAAATTCATCGAAAACACTACACGAAAATGTAGTAATATTTGATAGCTATTTAAAATGAAAGCATAACATAATTAATTATTTAAATCATATCTTTCATGAAGATTTGTCACGGCATTGTTCTTATCATCTTAGGGCTCATCCTGACGGTTAACTGTCACGAAGGTCATGACCATGACCATGACCACGATCATAATCATGATCACGATCACAATCATGATCATTAGCATCAGGCTGAGGAAGGAAAAGCAGAAGTTCCCAAATACTAAATCATATCAAATGTTTATCATTTAACTGACTCTAATATGGAGGCAGCTATTGCTGAATTTCCTCTGCTTTTCGTTAAGTTCTTCGCACCTTGGTGCGGACACTGCAAGCGAATGACTGAATTCTATATTGAGTTAGCCACCGAAAGTTCCACCTAATCTGGCAACCAATGTACTTTTGACATAATTAAGATACTTTTGCCGAAGTTGACTGCACTATTCATAAATTGGCCTGCAATAAATATGGAATAAAGGGATATCCTACTCTCAAATATTTCATTGACGGTCAAGAACACCCTTATACTAGTGCTCGCAGCAAGTAGGCCATTAGAGAATGGATTGTCATCAAAACTAAATAAATTAGAGAGCCTCCACAAGCAATTGGATAAGCGAACTAATAGTTGTGATGAAACTCAGTCATTAAATTTGAAATATTAAGTCGTAATAGCATATAATTTGAGCATATATTAATAATGGATGACCCTATCGCCGATTTTAAGGAGTGGTATTTGACTCGGCCTCCCATTACTCGAGCTTTTCTTACATGCAGTGCCTTAATCGCTTTGCTGATAACAACAGGTGTCATATCTATCTACAAGTTCTACTATACATTCAGTGATACTGTTTACACTTTTGAGCTATGGCGACCGATTACTTCCTTGCTGTTTTTAGGAGATGTGAGCTTGAATTTTATCTGTAAATCATACTTCGCTTACTTCGCACTGGTTTCAGCTGAAAGAGATTTATTTTAAAGAAGCAAACTAGCAGACTACATCTCATTACTTTTTTATATATTTGGGTTAATGATAATATGTGCTAGTTTCATCGACCTCTACTTTATTGCTGACGGCTTTCTCTTTGCTATTATTTACATTTGGTGCAAAACAAAACCTTTTCAAGTTTTAAATTTTATGATGGGCATAACTCTCACTAGTAATTTCCGATTTATTTAGGTGGCTACTTCCCTTGGGTGTATTTAGGTTTTAACGTCCTAATGGGGTAGTCTTTTCTCAACCTTATTATCGGATTCTTAATAGGTTGCCTTTACCTATACGTGAAGGGTCCACTTCTTCACAAATATCGAATAGACTTGATGCCAACCCCCTCTCTCTTAAAATCATTAACTAAAATGTATTTGACTTGGTAAGATAATCATCGGCCTCGTAATTTGTAATAAAATGAAGATGATTTATATACCTGATATATTTATTCTTATTGACTAGTTTAGTTGCCGCTCTAACGAGGTATTAAATTTATAAGATTATTTAAATGTCTAGAAAAGATTTACCTCTTCCCAAAGCCCACAGTAATTCATTGATGAATTAGTATTTAAAGCCAATAGCAGATTAACTTCTAAAAGGAATTTGTCATTTCTTTAATAAATGGACCTTGATGAGATTCGAGAGGAGAAAATGCCAATCCGAAAGTAGTAAATTAATTCAGTGGAGGATGAGTTTGAGAAAGAGGGAAAGAAAAAGAAAAATACGGTAAGGGAAGGACAAACATTTGATAAATTTGACTTGTAATAGCAAAAAAGGGAATAAAACTAGTGTGCAGTTTGTCTTTAAAGTCACTTCAAATAGGGCCAATATATCTTGGAGTGTAAGCACCTTCTGTGCAACTAATGTTTTAAATATTGGTCAGCGGTCTCAATTAAATGTCCAGTTTGTTTTAAACGAACGCAGACAGTGCTGACACTTTTTCATGGTTCAAGTAGAACAATAAAAATAAATAGAGATCATCACGTCCCTAATTGTGGCAAGTGTGGGAACAATAACAACTTTCATCTGATGTATTTTTGTGATTCGTGCGACCATAAATGCATTCACACTTATTGTAATGCGAGTTTGAAGGAAGAAAGATAATAAGAGAGGTGGCTTTGTGATTAGTGCGTTTGCAAAAAAATCTATTAGAATAAGTATGCTGAGCAAAAATACGATAATTCATAGAGCTCTGAACTAAAAGATTTTATTATTTAAGATGATGATGAGTTCTAAAGTGCATCTTACTCTCAGGAGGTTATTGATGTTGATAAATCAACTAAAAATAAAAGAAGAGTCAGCAAAAATAAAAAAAGAAGCAAGGATGGAGACAGTCAGAAGAATCCTCGATTCCAAAAGTAACTTAAGAGAGCAAAGAGTAAGAAACATAACAATCTCTTTTATAAAAAATGATTTTGATTGAATTATTTATTCTGTTTTTTGACACATATAAAAAAGAAAAGAAATTCGAATCATATTTTTAAATCCAAGAGCTCCGAGGTTTCAGTGATAATATTGCAATGACCTCCTTGTAAATTTAGTTCAATACGCCTAAACAGTCCATAATCATTGACAAGCAGCAAGGAATTATCGTGAAAGTCAAAACCCACATACGCCTGGATGTCAGGTTCGAAATCATTCATCTTATAGTGGCAAAAGCTGTACTCCGCATCGAAATATGGAAATAAAACACGTAAAAAGTAGAGAAGAGATTTAGGATTTGTATACTACGCTTTTACTGAAACTTAATATTTTCTTTTGCTCTAAATTGAATCTGAAATACTTCTTCTGAGGATGGTGTTGATGAAAACACATGAACTATGTCCGAATCACTTGAACAAGCCAGCCACTCTCCACCTCTACTAAAGTGAATTGAATAAATCATTCCATACTCATTACCTCGGCGGACTTATTGCAACATCTCTCCTGACTATGTGTTGAAAATTCGAATGTGCATACCTTTTTAACTCGTGGTTGCTACTTTATCTCCGCTAAGAGTTATTACAACATATCTTAGAACTAAATTATTTTGAACTGACCTGATTGATGAGCTTGGATGCGTTTCTGCTTCTCATTTTAAATAGATATGACCAGAATAAAGCCTTTCTCAACAGAAGGACATGCTAACAGAAGCTGATCTGGATCATTACTCATTGATATTAGGTTGTAGGCCTAGTCCTCTGAAAATTAGTAGGTCGGAATGATGTGATCGACTTCAAAATTGAAGAAATTTAGAATGTATATTCTTTTATTGAGAGCGATCACCATTTTGCTGATCCTTATTTTGATAGCAAGAATATTAGATTCAAACTACAAATCAGCAATGATAATATTGCTATCTAATTAGGTATTTAGTTACTATCATCGAAAATCGCCACTTTTTTTGGTGAAAAGGCCGTGCTTTAGAAACCAACAAAAGCAAGAAGGTTAGTTCTGTCAAACATTTATACTATTTGGAGAGATGCTCCCAAATCACGATGCCTCTTCAGTTTCAAAGGCTGCGTTCCCAGAATTTTAAAACCTTTATTAGTAGCTAAAGCGATGCAACTGTTATCCCAGTTGAAGGAGATTGAATTGATAATCTCAATTGATTCAGAAAGAATTGTCGCTTATTCATCGATATTCATTATTAAATATGATATTTAAAATCATATCTTTAAAAGACTATGAGAAGATGATGTATGCTGAAATAATTAATGATTTTATATGGTATTGATGAATCATGCTGGCAGAGGATAGGAGGCAAACTGACAGATACCGCAAATATTATCCTTCTTTAACAGTCTGATATATCCTCCTTCTCCCCAATTGGTTCCCCAAGAATTCTTTAGGGTGTAGTATACGTCTGTCTTTCCAACGAGTAGTGCAGCTAAGCCTACATTGGTTCCACAGGTATCAAGAATTCCAGAACGATAATTTTGAAAGTTATTGCCATCAACTGCAACAGAAATGGGTCTATATGACAAAGCAAGATCAAGATTGCTGCAACTGGTAACATTAGCATAACCATTGATCTTGAAAAAGCCAGTTGCTGTTTTGCAAACCTGGAGCCTAGCAACATAAGGGTAAGCATTCCATGTGTTAATTCCTAAATAACAATATTAATACCTTTGCCGTAAATGTAGTTAAATGAATTAACCATGTTTCCAGAGCTGCATCCATTATTTCCATAGGATTGAGAACAGTCAACAAGTTGTTGAACAGAGTATTCTTGTTGAGTTTTAAAGAAAATAGCAGAAATTCCTTCAATTCCTCCAATGGCTGAAAAAGCATAGGTGGCGGTGCATTGACCTTGATCTTTAACTGGGCTAACAGCACCATAAGACACCCAATTGATGTCAGCTCCAACTGACTTTACAGAAGGCTCCATGGAAATATCATAGTTAGAAGCAGACTCAAATTTGGAGAGGTATAAGGAGGCAAATTATTCCTTGGTGTAAGCAGTAAATTTGTTGATGCCCATTTCATAGCTCTTGCCTAATTTACCGTTGTGTTCATTGATAACTTTGACATTTTCCTCATAGACCTTTAATCTGTATTGTTCCTCACTTTCAGTTAGATCTTGCATGAGTCCATGCTCATTTTTCCATTAGTCAAATGTCATATTGATAGACTGTGATTAATCTGGATTGATGATGAGGGTGACTGTAGCAAAAGTAACTAATGCGAGGATGAGGGCAATTACCTTTTTATCCATTCACAAGATATTTTTATTAATAAATATATATTACCGATTTAACATTTATAGATGATAAGAATTCATTAGATTTATGATATTGGATCTTTTATAAAATTAAAATGAACCTCGCTATTTGAATTTTTGTTGAAAGCTGGCCAAAGAATAGCAAGCAATTAATTACAACAATTAACTTGAATCGTCCCTTTTATTGACCTCAAATGAAAATGAATCAATTAATTGAAAAAATTGCTAAAACAAAACAAGGATCATAATACTTAACCAAACATCAAATTAACACAATACAATTGATATTAATTGAATTAATTGATGATACTCAATTTAAGTTTAATGATTTTTATAGATTAAAAAATATTAAAATTAAGAATCCTCTTAAATGTTTGAATAAATAAAGTAAAGTCATTTGATTGATATTGACTTCAGCTGTTATAGTCAATAATTATTATAATGAATCGCATTCGCGGCAAATTGAATCAATATCACCAAGATATACGAAAAGACAAAAGGGAAAAGATTATGGCAGAAAAAAGGGTGTGGAAGGAAATGCCCTCTGTTATTGTCGAATTGCCCTACTGCATCGATCACTCTCATTGGAGCTATATTGAAGAACTTTTAGACTCAATCGCATAGCAAGATATTGCAATTCTAGATAAAGCCTTGATTACTTACATTGAAGATAAATATAATGCGGAATTTGATAAGTTCTCACCAAAAGAATGGTAGCAACCCCTTAAATTTAATATACTGAGAATCATTATGCGTCTCAGACTTGCAAAAGATTATCACACTTGCAAATTACTCAAATTACTGGAAGATGCAAATTAAAATCTCAATAAAGAGTTTACTATCAACAGATTTTAAGTTTTTCTGAAACTTATAAAGGAATTGGCCATCTTTTTATAAGTAACTGAAGAGGCAAATGAAGAAAATCATAAAATTTGGAATGAGGACAACCTTATATTGGTGAACCATATCTGTTCTAATTTACAAATATATCGCTTCGACTCCTCAGGAAGTAAATAGTTCACTTCTCTGCTAAATAAATATCATCTATATTATGTATATCTTCTTGCTGAAAGTAAAATTGATTTTAAATAATAATTTCTAACAAAAAATGCTGGACAAATTTATCAATTAATCGATCGGTGTCTCTATTCCTCGGATTCCTTATAAATTAGTAAGTCTATCGATATTATCAACAAAATTATTATCTGTATCAATTATCAGAATAAGAATTCTTTGACTTTTATTAATAGCTTAGAGATTCTCCTTATTGATGGTTATGAATCCTGCAAGAAATTTCTATCGAGCTCGAGTGAACCAAAGTCTAGTTAAATTGATCTTACCTTTACTGGCAGCTTTTTTAACAAACTCCTTTCTCTAGTTAGTAATGCAGATATCCTCACTGTTATCAAGATTATATAGCATTTAGCCAAACTCATTGAACTTTCTGATAATTTTATTGAAGCAATCTTTAAAGTTAGTTTGTTGCCAACAAGAAATGAAACTTTCAATAATATGCCAGATAATAAACATCAATCTGAAGAAAAATAAGTTATCATACTTCGACCTAAACAATTTAAAACTTACTCTGAATTCTTATTCTTCTAAATGTAGAACTTGTTGTGTGAAGTACGTTATAAAGCATATTGGCTCATCTCCAATATCCTCGGTTCTGATAAATACTTTTCGGAATATGGATTACAGTTTTTACGACAAATATATTGCAATAACTACTTGGATCTATAGCGAGGAAGTGCCAACATATAGAATGAAATATATTTTTGCATTCTAAATTATTTTTGTAATATTACCAATAGGATTCATATAATCGATTTGATGGCAATAAAATCTCCATCTAATATACCCGTCAAAGCAAATGAATAAAATTGCAATAGTTTCTACTATTTTATGAATATTTTAATGAGTATGATGGAAAAGTTGAGCTAAACAGTGCAAAATTAAGGTTTGTCCTTCTACCATGGCAAAGAGGATATTTTTCTTCATAGGATTATCTATTCCTTCTACAACCTTTTGAAAGTAGTAAAAGAATAAAAAGAAATAGAGGGACTCAGTTACTAAACCCTGATGAATGTAATGGAAAAGAGCAAGATAGGTTTATATATGTAACAGATTTTAGACAAAATTCAAGGAAGCGATCAAATATCTAGTGAGGTACAATCTTTAGTGGAATTAATTCTAAAATATTTTTCTGGTTGTGAAAATGAGCAGAAGCTACTTTGATACTTAAATGATTATTTAAAGAATATTGAAAATACTCTAAATAATTTGGACTGTTTATTAAAATTATTATTACAGCCTCAGATATCGACTCATGAGTCTACCCGAAGCCTTTTCCATTGAAGAAGACCCAAATCCGCAAAACAATGTTAGTAAAAACTAATTCTATTTCTGATTTAGAACAAGGCCCGATCGAACCATAACTGTCATCTCCAACTTACCTTCCTCCTATAAAAGTTCCCTTGCTTCAAAAATCCATTGCTAAAACAGCAAAATGTATATATTTATTAAAGTAGCCCTATTTTCAAATCCAAGTCACAATCACATCACCAACAGAGTGAACATCTACTCGCTAAAAAAAAGGATAAGAAATGATAAACTTATTGAAAATGTTTTACTTTAATAAAGAAAAAAAATAACCCTTCAAAGTATGAGTAAAAAAAGAGAGAAAACACAGTAAAAAGACAGTATATTTCTCTCGACAAAAGTGGGAGAAAACAAAAAGGTTCCAATAACCCGTAATGAGATTAGGCCAGCTTTAAAAGCCGTTCAAGATGAGTTTAAAATCAGATAGTTAAGCATTTGTAAATATTTAAGTGAACCTAGCATCCTTGATGATTATAAGATGCTTTCACACTTGGGAAAAGGATGCTTTTCAGTAGTAGCCCTAGCTGTTAACAAGCAGACAAACAAGCGTTATGCTATTAAAACATACAGTAAGATTGATCAGATCTAAAATTATAAGTTTGACAATATCTATAGAGAAATCAGTCATCTCCATAATCTCGCACATCAAAATGTTGTTGGATTATTACATGTTGTTAAGGATAAGCGCAAATTGCTACTAATCATGGAAGATGGAGGAAAACTATCTCTCGCAGGACTGCTTAGGAAAAATAATAAACTACCTGAAGCCATGGCTAAACATGTATTCAAGCAAATTGTCGAAGGAATTAATTATTGTCATCAAAATAATATCAGTCATCGAGACATCAAGCTTTAAAATATACTGGTTGATGGAGATCACGAAGTTAAGATTATAGATTTTGGTTTCAGTTCAAAATGCGGACAGAAACTGCAAAATTACTGTGGGACTCCTCCATACATGGCGCCTGAAATAGCAGCGAAGGTGCCCTATCATGGTGAGCCAGCAGATATGTGGGCTCTTGGTGTTCTCCTTTATCTTTTATTATTTGGTAAATTTCCATTCAGAGCCACTACCGAAATAGAGCTATATCGTCTCATTCAGCAGGGTAAATTCTAACTAGGAGAAGGGATTTCTGCTGGCGCAAAGGAAACGATTACAAAACTGTTAAAATGCAGCATTAAGGAACGAGTCACTGCCCCACAACTTCTATCATGCACTTGGTTAAATTGATACTTCGATGTTAAATGTATATAGTATACCTATAATGAATGGATGATTAATGGTTACTTTATTATAAATATCATTATGTTAAGTTTAAAAACGAACTTAACTTACTTTCAACACCCTTCTCAAACTAAATCTTTTAACTCATCAATAAATCTTTATCCTTTCTATTTTTTGTTCTGGTCATTAGTTTTGAAAAAAGGGTTGATATATCTTTACGGATATCTTCTATGACTGCTATTAAATCAGGTATGCTTCCATTATATTTAGCCATACTAAAATCAATTGTAAAATGTCTTCTGCATTGAAGTTCTTTTGCCAAATCCTCTATGCACTCATAAGATGAGGGATGGCCCTTTGAGCCGTATTTACTGATAACGGATAGTTCACTGGCCTTGTGAATAAGCTAGTTTTGTGCTGAAAGTGCTTAATTCCTAAATTAATCGATGGCTTTGAGACATTACTTCACCTTCCTCTCCAGCTATTTAATTTTTTTTTCTTTATTCTCATTTTAATTCAGAAGCGAGTTATTTTATGTTTATTTTTACTATAACTGGGATTTTAAATTATTCATGCGTGCATCCTTCGCGCTTTTGCAGGCTAACTCATACTCCTCCACTCTAAATTTCAGCATGTCGATTTACTTTTGCAGTTCCTCCTCGCTGAGAATCTTTTATCTTAACTACTTCAGATACTAATCCCTTTCGTTCATGCACTTTTTCAATTCCTCATATAAATCTTCGCTGAGCTTAAACAACTAATTTTTTTAATTGACAGCCGCTTAATAGCCTTGCATATCTTTACTGGATCCATTATTTTCGACATTCTTGATGGCATTCAACTATTTTTATATAAATTTAACATATTGCTTATACTAATTGTTTTGCTGTTGCTATAAACTGAGGAGTTCAGCAGTTATATTTTTAAGTTCCTTCTATTTTTACGCATTTACTCGAACTGCCTTAGAGTCAAGACTTGGTTTACGAAATACTCCTTTTTGTTTTAACTCCTAAATCGATTTAGTGATAAAAAGCTGAGCCTGAATTTTGCCTTGAAGGTCAAAAGATTTATCAAAGGAATACAGTCGCATATTTGTTAACTGCTTTGGAAGTGGATAACTAATTTGAATTGTTGCTATTCCAATAATTTGCTAATTTTTACTCGCACCATCGTTTGATTCTTCTGATGTCATTACGATCATTATTTGTAACTGACTGACAATTGAAATACGTGAGTGAAGGAAAGCTCAACTGCAGTCATCGACGACTATAGTACAAGAGTACTTCCAAAACGAAGTTTGTTAGATATGATATTGGCTGGCAGAGAAGGAGATGAAAAGGTATTACCTGGGTAGAATAATTAATACCCAGTTTTAGAACAAGCGTATATTGAGCATTGGGATAAACTAATATCCCTGCGCACTCCTAAACTTTAAGTTAAATCTTCCAGTGGTCCATATGGCTGTCTTTAAAGTTATTATCGATATATCACTGTTAAGGAGATAGATTTTTAAATGAGAATCAAAACCATTTAGTTTTAACAATCCAAGATAGTCATATTTATTACTTCAATCTGATGTTTTTAAGGATTTTTAAGGTTATATTGATATTGCTTTTCAACATTATTGCCGATACTATTGCTCAAAATAAATCTACCCTTTCACAGTGATTTGGAGTGTTCCAAACATATTAATAAATATAATATGATCTTGAACTGCAAGTTTGTAATATTCTATTATTATTGATATTTTATTCTCTCAATATGCCATCTCTCAAACAAAAAACGTTAAAAATCACATCTGATTGCTTTACTCCCAGCAGAGCACACCAAAAAAAGCATTTATCATCTTTGGCAACCCAATATAATTAGGCGCAATCGCCAACGTTAAAAACTTAATCACCAATAAATATATGTGAGCGTATATCGTAAATTCGACCCTTTGCTGTACACGAAGAATTCCATGATCTGTAAAACAGACTTAACGAAGTTTATACCATGCATAAAAGCCCCAAATAAAATAGATAAAATAAATTCATCTTTCATCATCGAAAACCTCCAAAAAGAAAGTGTTACTCGCACATATTGCAAAATCAGTGCAAAGACATTATTAGTAAGAAAACTCAAAGTCATTTTAGAAAAACAAGCCCATCCCTACCTGTAGAACTACAACAATCGATAAGGAGTAAGACAGTGCAATAAAGCTACGATGATTTATAATGCGAAATTGCCAATCAACTGATCACAGAGAGCAGGAAAGATAGTAAAGTATTTAGGGCCACTCTTAAAAAGATTCACAATATGATTGAAAATGCAGAGGTATAGTATGTAAGGCGAGAAGCAGTAAATCTCAATCCTGAGGAAGTCAAAAAATATGGTGGATTTATTAAATTAGCACAAAAGGACAATGTATGCCAACCATATAGTGATCCTCTTCCCTAAAGCCAACGACCTAGTCACAAGCGAACTCGCACTGATCTCTACGACCTGAACAAAAATGATTACTATACATGGCTGAAAAGTTCAAATAGGTTTATAAACATCTAAAGGGTCAAGGTGGAAGTGAATTAGGCAAATAAACTGCAAAGATAGGCATCTTACTGCAGTGAAAGGAATAGCAAGGGTAGTGAACTCATCTACCGAAGGTATTTCAAAAACAATGCAGCACGTAGAAATATTTTGAGAGGCTCAGCTCAGATTATAAAGTGAGTCTCGTTAAATTTTGCATCTATTAAATACATTTAATGTTTTAATCCTCATAGTATTTGCCAGAACGGCTTTGTGATATACTTGACATAAATGCAATTAAAGCAATTTTAATTAGGATTTATTCTTGAGATATTAATAGCATCAATCAGTCAACATCATTGTTTCTTTTATTTGTTCACGGACTATCTTGACTCAATTTGACTAGAGATTTTCCAGAAAATTAACAGAGCAATGAGGAGGAAACAACCAAAATAAAGGTAAAGATACAAATACTTTTGACTGAATTACTCAAATCCAAACTCCATTGGCTCACTACGATGTTTATAATAAGTTTCAACAGACATTGTGATCTTGTTGAAAACATTAAACAATGCTACGATTTAATTGCGCTTGTAAGGCGTTGGATATCCCAAAAGTATTTTGAGAGCTGTTCCGACTCCATATGTCTGCATCTTTCCGAATAAACGACACTTTTCGCATTCCACACAATTGAGTATGCTTGAAATATTATGAATGTATCTCTGTATTTGTTTCACCTTTGGGTTATCGGCTGTGAAAAATCGCAGCACCTCTTTTTCTTGAGGACTCAAGTCATATCCTTATATTTCCCTTAACAGTCCATCTAACAATTGTTTGGATTTTAAATCCTCAGTAATGTTATCAGAAGCTATGTTTAGGGAATGATGCAGATAAGGCGCTGCTTGATTGATGGATTTTGCCAAAATGCGGTAAAGAAAAAGCAGATTCCGAATACGCTCGGGGTGGCTCAGTACTCTTTGCTTATATTACGAGTGGTTAAAGTTGAAGGATGGTTGTTGTTATGAAATAGGACTAATGACGTGGTGATTACTATAGTTGCGATAAAAGCGAGAAAGATGAGTACTTATACTAGTATGCAAACCACTGATAATAGTATAGAGGGTCTGCTCCTCAGCGCACATCTATTCACCGGACGTGGGCTTAAAACAGTTATCACCATATATCAATTGCCAAATATACGATCCGTTGTAGTTGGTGAAAGACTATACGTTGGTAAAAATGTCAAAGTACTCTCCTTAGTCGTTCGCTTGATCTTCAACGTGCCAAACCCACTCCTCCCCTTCTTTTCCTCTTTCATCAGCCCATAAATCTTTATCTTTAGCGGTACTGGCTACTCGGTCAGTTCTGGTCCAAAAAAGTGGAATATCCTTTTCATCACAGCGGCATACAGAGCAGCTCTTTGATTTACAAATCTTGTTCATATGTCCTAATAGACATTCTTGGTTCAGGTTAAGACGGATCATTCGAAAGAATTTAGTTTGTATAAGTTAATGAAGAATTGGTGCTGAGGCTTGACTCATAGCCAACATGGGGTCTTCTTTGAAGTAGGAATGGGATTGGATGGCAAAATAACCTACGATGTAAAGTACCAATGTTACCAGAATCACTGTTAATTTCATTGTTCTAGAGTATTATTATATTAATAAATCAGTATTCCATTTGGAGTAACCTTGCCAATTTCAATTTTCGTCAAATCAATAAAAGTTATTCATGGAGATGAAATAAACCTGTAAAAATATTTAATTGCATTTATCAACTCAACAATTTTTGACTAGTGCCAACTTGTAGATCATTAGCAAAGATATTAATATATCAGTCATCTTATCATTATTAAGCCTGCTCCGTTTTTCCTTCATTTTTAGGTATCTGCTCTTACTAATCGTCAGAGTTTTATGGGGAAAAATCATAATTCCTCTCGAAACCCTTGTTCTGAAGAGACTAGTTGGCTTTGCTTTGTTCCTCCATCTATTACAATGTTTAACATTTTCCATAACTCCCTATGTTTGAATTTTGCTTCCAGAAGCCATCGGACCATCCAAACTTTGACATGATATATTTTGCCTGTTGAATATAATCCAAAGTGCAAAGACCAGTCGCCAGTGCCTCCACACAAGATAATTGATAAGGTTTGCCGAAGTTGACAGGATTTCCGGCGACTACGAAGGGTAATTTTCTTGATAATTTGAATTATACCTTTAGTGCTTGTATCTAAACTCCTTAGTCTACTCTATACGATTCCATGAGCAGTCAATCACACAAATTCCATATTTTTAGCATATTTATGTATCCTGTTTGGAAATATATTTTTTACCAAATGCACTTAGTACTACTCCCTTAAACTTTTTCTTGCGATCTTTGATGCTAGAAAGGAGTTTGAAGCGTTCCATTTTCTTACCAGTGCATTTTTTGCTGTCGCATTGCTAGAAATCTACCATAAAGAGGGGAATCTGTTTTTAGGGTTATTCAATCTTCTCCCACTTTTATGCTTGTCCCTCCTCTTGGTAATTGCCCTCTTCAGATGATTATTCTTTCTACTCAATATGAAGATGCTCGACTTATTTCTCAAGATCAAGTTGTTATGGGGAGTGATCCATGTTATTGATATTGATTGAATTATGATAATAATTCAGAGCATCTCTTGGATGCATTAAAAAGTAAAATAATCGTAAATTAAATTATTTAAATGTGGAAGATATAACAATTGGTTATGACTCTCTGACTAAATTCGTAAAAATTCATTATTTTCCCAAACAAAAACAATTTCCTATTATTTTCCGAGTCAAATAAGTGTAAATTGGAACGATTGTATCTTTTGAGAGATCAAAGATGTAAAATTCAGATTCTTCTTTTTAGATTATTTTTGGTATATAATCACAAATAAAATTATAACTTGATATGGTCATAATCATGAATCATTTGGAATTTTTAGCCTCACATCTTTTCTTTAACTCTTAATTCATCAGTTAAAATCCTTTTAAAGTTTTTGCTTCGACAAGACAATTGAATAGCCACTTCAAGCATCCCTCAAATACTTCTCCATGTACAAATTAAGTTCTATTTTTGTCAATCTCCTTGAATTGAAAGTAATGCTCTCCAGAAAAGCAACAAGCGCAGCAAAGTTGTCCAATCCATCTAAACTAATTTTAGGTTTTAACCAAAACAATAGGATCAAAGTGATCTGTATCAGTGTTTCCAGGCAGTCTTATGTCCACGTGTATTTGATCGTGAGCCTCCGGAATTCCTTAAATTTTGACGATGAAAGGATTCCATTGAGGATATTCCTTGAAGTTGAATAAGATTTATTGAACAACAGCCAGAGGAGCCTCTATTATTAATTTGGTTTCGACCATATGAAATGTAATGAATATTTAACTTTTCTGGCAGATTAAGCTATAAAATTATAATTTATTCTATTTATTTCGGATGGAATTAATAACAAATAAAAATCCAGGTTTATAATTTGGGTGATTGGAAAGCAATATGAAGAGAAAGTAAACATTATAATTGCGAATATATAGGGTAAACGAAAGCTTATTTACTCTTAAAATATTAAACCTATTTAAACTAATTCATCATGCTGAGATACTTTATAGAATTGGTTTATTTATGAGTTGATAATTTTAAAATCAATAATTTTACAACCAATGTACGAAAGGAAATTTAGCAAAGGCAGCTTAATGCCAACGCTTTCCAGAGTTAAGAGTATCGATACAATCTAGAGGGAGCTAATGTAAGCAATGGGAGAAAGGCCAATAAATTAACAATCAAGTAACGTCGATTCCCAGTAATAATCAAGACCAAATAAATAAAAGAAAGAATCTTAAACAAATTCTAGTAAAAAGCTAAGATAAGAAGTACTATTAATGTTATTCCAGAATGAAATCAAACTGAAGCATCTTAACGATTACCTTCGAAAAAAATAAACAGAAAAAACGAGTCATTACCAATATTTTAATTCGAAGAACATTTCAATGACGGAAAAGAAAGCGGAAAATAAAAATGATATGAAGCAAACTAATGGAAATTAAATATCTAGAAGATAGTACAAATATGTTTCACCAAGAGTAGAGCCGACCACTAGTAACCTATAGGTTGGAATACAGGAACAAGAGAAATTGTTCAAGAAAATTTAATAGAAGGCAATGATGCTGAAGAAGAAAGAAAGAAAATAGAGGGATATGCTTAAGCATTTCAAAAAAACAAAAGTTGTTGATGTGAGTCTGAGCTAAGTAGTATAAAGAAGTTAGTCTAACCTCTCTGAAGACTCAAGGAAAAGAATTTAATTATAGATGTCAACCAAAGACAATTAAGGGTAGCCTGCTCAAGAAGGCTAAAATTAAATTGATGAAAAGTATCAAAATTTAGAAAAATAGTATGAAGAATTAGAAGAAAAGTATAACAAAATGATAGATTAGCAGCAGTAAATTTCCTCAAAAGAGTAACAAGTAAAAACGCTTACTCAAAGGCTTTAAAGCATAGTTAAATCTTCATAAATTTAAAAAGCAAATTATTCAACTATTTTATCACAATTCTAACTTCGTGAAAAATAGCTTTTATTAAAATTAGAGCATTATGAACATAATCACAAGCAACAAAATTAATAATCTAATAAACAGTACTAAATTAAAATTTAACACTTGAATACAGAGTTAACAAAAACTAAGGACTAATTCTCTAAAATTAATTTAAATCTTTAAGAAAAAGAAAAAATCATTTCCACAACTCGCGAGTATCTTGTCCATGCTGAATAGCACATTTCACGAGTTTAAACTAAATATCATGAAGTCAACAAAGAGTTAACTGAAAAGAATGTGGCTTATGATTTTCTTTGGATGCAATTGTAGTAGCAGAAGAAATCTATCACTAATTTATAAAGGCAACTCAGTTAATATAAAAACAGCAGCCTTGAAAAGAAAAGTATTACACGACTCAATTTACAAAAATAAAATTCAGAAGATCATTAAATATCAAATAAACAATCTAGTAAACGGAATCATATGAACTAAATTAAAAAGTTAGTACTTTCATCGTCAACGATCAAAGAACTACAAATACAGATTGGAGGGAAAAAATAGTCAAGTAGAAATAAAATTGCAGGAGACTAGCATCAAATATTGTCGAATAGTCTCCTACAAAATCTGAACTAATCCCGAGACAGTGCAATTAATATGTTTTAGGAAGAAAGAGGATAGTAGCATCAAAATATTCAAATTACTGAGGAATACAAACAGTAGGAATAATAGAAATAAAGGCCAATAAAGTAGATTGGCAGTAAAAGAAGTAAAAACATCATAACATAGAATTAAATATCATGCTATAGCCTAACATGAGTGATGCCTTTTCATAATCTGAGTACAATGACCAAATTCAAGATCTAGTTTCAAATAAAAACAGCAATACTTCCAAAATGGAGTCATCACTTGGAGCCTTTAGTGAGTATTCTCGAATAAAAAGTACACAATCCGAGATGAATAAACGGGAAGTGTAGAAGGCCTATAAAGACAAACTAAAAAATACTAAATTATTGGCTAAACTGAACAAACTCAAAAAGAAGTGATCTTTTCAATATCGTATTACTCTCCCAGTGATTGTTATATGCAAATTATGTTTATGATAACTTCTTATCTTTTCTAATAATTCTTTTCTATGAATGAGTTAATCAGGATCACCATTGGTTGAAGAAATACTTTTTAAGCATGGTCCAAGCTGAACGAGGTTGGTCAGAAGGCAAAAGATGTCCTGCGTTTCGCACCAAAACAAAAGCCAGATTCCTGTAGTTTTTATACCATCCCAGATTATCACTGTCCACCTCGGTCCAAATAGTTTTTTGTTGAGCTTTCCACTGCTTTGCAAATTGCCATTCCATCGAATTTAGATAGGCCAAGACCCCTGGAGTATTAACAATGAAATCATTCTGCCCGTTGTATATCAAAGTATTTATTCCCAAATTGAGGACTCTCTCAAGATCACTTCTAAAACTTTTAGCTATATCTTCTGCAAAATCTTAGTACATCTGGTCATTGTTCTCAATATAGCTGACCCAATCTGGCACTCCAAAAATCTTCTTCTTACTCTGCAGGTAGAATGAATAATCAGGATTGATGTTCCCGTCATCGTATTGTTTATAATTCAGCACGTTCATGCCAAGATAGTACTTGTTAGCAACTGTATCATTAGCAATAATAAAGTTTATGTAACCCGCAGCATCTTTGTGATCACCACGCATTATTCGCACCATTGCCTCAGTTGACATAAATCCAGTCGTATCCCGCCATTAGTTCGATACAGCTCCCACAGAATTTAAGTAACTATCGTAGTTGTTGGCTTGCAATAATGGGTCGACCCATCCGTCACCAAGCAAAATGCCACTTAATTTGAAGGGAAGTGAACTTAATAGATCTAAAAATACGTGTTTGTTATAATAAGCCTAGCCATTATAGGGATATAATGACCTGCATAACTTTAGCCAGCCAAATATATAGGATTGCCACTGAGAGCAAAAGTGTGATCGTTCTTAAAGAAATTTACCAAAAAGTTGATGAAATGATCAGCAGCTTGTTTGGAATTGTCTACTTTCTTAGAGTTGTTATTGAAGGAAAAACCCACACCTAGAGGTTGATCTACACACATCAAATGCCCGAAAAAGCTCCAACTCCATGGATTTTAACTAGCTTTTTGGGCTCCTTTCTTGCCTTCGATGTATACTGGGCCCACTTCATTGAAGCAACCAAATTGGCTGGGCGCTCCAGGTCCTCCTTGCAGCCAAATGATAAGAGGAGCAGATTTGTCAGTCCAATCTATGTTGAAACCTTGCCATAAAGAGTAATAGATAGCTGCAGTACCTTTAGGATAGTACCAATCAACATCTTCGTAGCCAGCATAGTTCTGGCCTAACATCTTAGACCCAGTTTAAGTGGCAAAAAAATCTGTAGTATTAGCGATGCTGGAGTGAGCTAAAAAGACCAATAGAGCGATGATGATTATCTTCATGATATTAAATAGATATTTCATTAATTATAATTCGTATTCAAGGCATCTGAATGATTAGAATTGAATATTAAATTATCACTTCGATTATGACTCAATGAATTAACGAACAACAGTATGAACTTATCATTTGAAAATGGAACCAAAGTACTTCAATCTTTCCATTTTTTACGATGCATCATTTTCGACTTCGATCTGTTGTGCTCACGCCGTGAAGATTGCGGCATTTTACTAATGTTCATTTTATATGACTCCTGCTGATTATAAAATTGAGTCATTGATTCTTTTCGCATCTCCTTTGACGGCTGTGCGAGTAGTAATCGTTCAGCGATGCGAATATTATCTAATTTTTGAAAGTATCTGTTAGTTGGTTTCATAATCTAGACTTATAGACTATTGATTTCTCTTAAAGGATGTTTTTCAATTAAAATTGTCTGGTCTCCGCTAATACTTCTCCATCTACTTTTCTTGGTGGAATGCATTTTAGTTCTAGAAATAACTCGCAATAAAACCTACTTTTATCGTCTTTATAATTCAATGACATCCCGATACGCAGAACTCATATTGTTTTTATGAATACCTTTTTGTTATATGTCGATACTGTAATAGACTGGTCCTTCAGTCTTCGCGTGACTGGTGTTATGATCCCGATCAATTTTATTTAATTTGGAATATTCTGAATAATCTGTATGTTGTCGGGATGGCTGTAAAGGTTTCTAAGTTTTGACTCTATTTCTGTGCAGGAAATTATTCAAGTAATAGGCTTTACTATTCGTTATTTTCATGGAAATAAGAGTATTCCGACTTGTAAAGTAAATTATATTGATAACCAGTATAAAGCATGTTTTACTTGAGTAGTCACCATTGAATTTAATCAAAAAATTTCATTTGATGAACGTATGATTTATTTTATCTTTATCTTGGTTTAGCATAATAGTTAACGAAAGGAATTATTAAAATCGTTACAATTTGAGTTAATTCAATTTTGTAAAGAATATTGAGTTAAGGCAAGAAAATTACACCTAAAAATCAATCCTAATGTAATATAAAATTGCACATCTTATTTAACAACAAAGTTGATGGCTTTTTAACTTTTAAGCATTGGGCTTTAAATAATTTGTCGGTTCAAATAGCCATCATTCAATGGAGAAGAAGGAAGTCAACGACTTAGTCATTAACAGACTCAAGAAAGAAAGAAAAGACTGGAGGGGAGATCATCCCTTTGGCTTTGTTGCCAAGCCAGTCTAGAACTCTGATGGCACGGCTAATATGCTCAAGTGGCAATGTGAGATCCCTGGACCCAAAGATTCACCCTGGTAGGGAGGAATATACGGACTAACCATGGATTTCGCTCATGACTTTCCAGTAAGACCTCCGAAATGTGTGTTTAAACCAGTACTTCCTCATCCTAACATATATCCTTCTGGTACCGTTTGCCTCTCTATTCTGAATTAGGAGTAGGACTGGAAACCTCATATTTCAGTGAAGCAAATTCTAACAGGAATTCAAAAATTATTGAAAGATGAACCTAACATATAGAGTCCTGCTCAGCAATAACCCCTAACACTATATAAAAATAATCGAGAGGAATATCTGAAGCGAGTCAAAGCTTTTGCTGCTCAAAGTCATAAAAAGTGAACCATTGCATGATTGATCCCTTATTAGTATAAATCTTTAATTTGTATTGATTAATAAGTAATAAGATATAAATTGATCATTAAGTGTGTTATATAATTTGGAGTTCGTTTGTATTCGATACAATGACTTCATTATTAGAGTTGTCTTATATAGATTCGACATAGAATCTTTAGAAAAAGATTTAAAAGTTTAAATGTTGTAGATTTTCTGAGAAGATAGAGAGCTCTCCTATTATCATACGCCTTTAATCCTCAGAAAAACCATATTGAGTGAGAATCTATATAATTTTTACCACTGATATGGTATTAAATCCATTCTTATTCGAAAGAAAGGCGGATTTGATGTCATTGCTGTATTATTAAGTAATCAGAATGCAATGCTAAATCATGCTCTTTTGCTTTTAATCACTTTTGGCCTCAAAATCATTTATCAGCCTTCTCAGTTTACTAACAAGTTGAGCTGGATCTACCACTTCTTCTTTTTTGATTTTCTATTTTTAAAATATGAAGTTGAGTACGACTTTGCTATATTCCACAGTGAGATAAAAAGGTTCATTAACCAATATATGGCAAATATCTACACATGAAAACTCTTTGGACTATGAATTTTATATATCTCTTTTTATTTCGGAGTAAGTGTAATTTTGATCCTAAAATCTAAATGTTAATAACTCACGAATTTAGTCCAAAATTATTTCAGCTTTATTTTATAAGGGTTTTTAAATTTATTTGGACTCATTTTAAATGGTTTCATATTGAGAAGAACTTTCTATTTTTTGAATATTGGAATTTTACTTGTGCTATAAATGAACGTCTTCTTTAAGAGCAGACTTATGCCCAGTATCGTTCAAGCTTTCTTCATTCTATAGTTCTTCAATGTTTTTAATTGAGTTCTTATTTTAAAGCTTTATTTCTACATTTTTTAATCTTTTCTGTAGTTCTTCTATATCTTTTTTCAACTTCAAGTTTTCTTCTGTGATATCAATTCTCGGCTCTCTTGACTGTGTGGAAGTGGGAGTACTGATCTTAAATAAAGGATTGATGGCAAATTATCGTTTATTTGATAGAAAAGACATTTGTTCATTCAGTGTCCTGGGCATTTTAATTTCTGTTTTATGATTATTACTGTGAACACTCATCTCTTTACTGCGCTCTGACTCTTTGCGAAAGTTATCGAAACTATTTTGTATGTTGATGGCCTTTCTTCGCTCGATAAAAATTTAATTAACTAAGTTCTTTTATTTTTTTGTAAATTTCTCTATTTAATTTTTGATTTTGTTCTGAATCTATGTATTCGAATTCTATAGTTCCATATTCTTTTACTAAGCTTTATGTCTGCCTCGTTTTTATTACAAGAGCCTTTTTTATAGTAATTATAATTACTGCCGCATTTATTCGTAATTTAATAATTTCTGCTGCAGATCGGCTATAATTGAAGATAGTCTTTTGTTTTATTAAAGGTATTAATGAGTGGTGATGTTAAGTTAATTAATTTGGGAATATTTTAGCAATCTTTTCAATTTTATATGCTAACCCTTCAGTTCTTACCATTCACATCGGTATTTATTAGCTATTTTCTTAAGTTTGGCAATCAATAGACCCTTCATTAAAGAAAAAGTACCTCTCGCTTTGGAGATTAATCTAATATTTTTATTTATCTGCCTGTTTTTTATAAACTTCCTCCCTTTTGCTGTTCTATTTTTCCTCTTGAAGTTTATAACATTAATACTCTAGTCTTTAACTTTTGGTTTGTTTCTGCATATTTATTGATATGTTTCTTTAATGAAAGGACATCACTATACAAAGTTTCTTTGTCCTTCATGATATTCTTTGGCACGAAGCGATTTAATCGACTTCTGTCCGATTCTAAACTGGCTAAAGGATATTTGATCTTTTCAGTCGAGAGAGGCTTCTCAAATTCACTGTTATTAAATCGACGACCTTAGCTGGGTTAACTATACAGAGTGATCTTATATTAATTGTTTCTCTGTTTGTAAATTGATTGTAGACTGTCCATAATTTTAATAACAAAATAACTAATAAACCCTTTATTCGTGTTCCATTAGTCACTTTAAATCTATTCCCAAAATTTCAATTTATTGAATAAATATTCAAATATCATCTTGTAATCGTCAAATGAGATTAATTTATAAGTTTACGATAATAAATTAACGAATCTAATGTCGAGATCACAACCTAAACCCAAGATCATTTATCGCACCCTGTAAGATATCATAAAAGAGAGCAGTTTTTCATCAAAAAAGCAATGTAGTGAATTGCTGTCCAACAATAAAAGTATACCAGTACGATCCATCACTGAAGGAAAATAAGCCAGTCATGGCATAAAAAGATCAAACAGTCGGCATAGTCTCGAAAATAAATGGAAAATCTGTCCTAAATAAAATAAGCAAGAAGAAGTCGGGAAAACTACACATGCTAAAAAATATGAAGGATACTTAAATCAAATTAATCATATTTACCAGTAAATGTAACAGTTTTTGAATGAATCCAAGGAAACTGTCATCGCTGAAATTATATCTTAAGTTGACAAAAAAGGATAAAACGAACTAGTTGCTCATAAGAAAATAAAGGAGTTAGAAAAAATGTCGGATTATCTTAAAAACATTATTTATTTCTTTGCTGGCAATAAAGACTCAATGCCGCTTGAGATGTTGCTGAAGGCATAGAGAATTCCTTTGATGAAAAGTGATAAATAAAATCAATCTATTGAAAAATTAAGTCTTATGAATCAGAAAAAAAGAGTCAATGGTCGGTGCAATAAAGTTACATCGGGAAATCGGATGTCTGTTTACGAAAATGTGCTTTCTAAAATGGCATGAACTGATGGTTTATATTGAAATACAAATAATAAATCAACTGTTTTCATTTGATAATTATGACGGCTCTTGGCTTGTTGACTCGCAAACAATTGTCTAATAACCCGATATTTTGGATGAATTTTCCTTTAGTAAGGATGCAGGAATGCGCTTAATGCGACTCACAAGTTGATACTATTATTGGCGCATTACTTAGATTTCCGATCTTAATGCTCTTTGTTTTTGCTATGGTTTAATGGATAAGGCTATCTCATCACTACGATAGTGAATGTTATCGATCAGATGACAGAAAACATGAGGGTACAGCAGGCAAAAGGTCATATCGCAGTAGCTTTTTACCTCCATTAGATTATTTATACGCCGCTTTTAGACAACATGAAATCTGTCATGTGGAAGTTAGCCAATCTTAAACACTCCTCCACAGTCATTTTTTTCTGCTGCAATTCTGCAAGATTTTTGAACATTGCCACCACATGCTTAATAGCCATAGAATAGGAGCTGGTTGAAAAAAATCTACTTTATGTTTGGGGTACTAAACTAAAATAGTATGATATTTTAGAGCATTAATTGCGAATTCTTCAACGTCATATTACAGATAAGTTAAAAGAGACTTTGAGATGGCAACCTTTAAGCCAGCATAAGTGCACACAAACATTTTGTTCCCTAGCATATCGAGGCATTTTTTTAATGATTAATTTTTAGGATTTTTGCCATCAGATTAATTTGGTTTTTCTTAAGACAACGTTTTGGATAGTTCCTCCATCAGTAAAGCCGTTTAATAAAACTTCAGATCCCCTTTAGATTTGAACTTATCGATAATATATTGACTACATGCAATAAAAGTTACATAGGAGGACTGGTTCTTGATTCAGTGGAGGCCATTTAAAGTATGACAGCCGTGTCGCATATTTAAACCCTTTGAATAACTCTGTTGGCAAAGTAACTATGAAAGTAGGATTCCTAGTAGTTTTGATGTTATATGGCTAATTAATTGATGACCACACTCTATATAAGCATCAACATACGCCAAAAAAATTATAAATATGATTTGGCTTTAAATACGGTAAGAAATTTATTATTCTGGCTTGAATATTTCTCTCCCGTTTTTTTAGAGTGATTCTCCCTTCTTTTTAAATTTCATTATTCTTAGTATTTTTTTACAGTTATGAATTAAATTTCAGCGATTTGTTTTCATTTTATTATTTGGCTACGTTGGAATGAGATTATATCTCTTGGATAGTTTTTTTGAAAGAAATAAACTGGAAATCTTTTTACATTGAGCAATAATATGACAAATTATTATTATAACCAAACCATATTTAGTAAACAATCTTTTCTTGGTATTTAATTCTGGTTAGAACTAATATCTATGGCAATTGCTTCTTCAATTGAGGTTTATAAAAAATAGGAGTTTCAAAGTTATCATTATGAAGGGGTAAATTAACAAATCATTAAAGATCGATAGCACAGGGTAAGAATAATATCTTTATGCTACAGACAATAAAATTAACTATTTTTATGGATTTTAATTATGAAATATCATCACAAAGTTTTATTTTTTAATAAGTCGAAATAACTTCAAAAACGAGTGTTGATAGTTTACCTTACTTACTATTATATTCTTGAATTACCAATATTTTAATTCATTTTGTTGTAAAAGGCTGCAGTATCATAATCAGAATCAATACTCTTTATTATTTCCTGATATGAATAAGATAATTCTAAATTTCAAGAATATATCAAGACCTAAGGGAAAGACAATTATACACAATAACAATCAAACATTTTTATCTACAATCTCAACTTACACGACAACCATTTCATCATCAAAAAATATCAGTTAAATTTTAGGTTTTATACCCCATAATTAGCAGAGAGGGATTGTGTCTTTAGGCTTGTTATGAGGATTACTTGATTCATCAAACTCCTATTTTTTATTTTGAACTTAATTTCCTTTCCTTTTAAACACTTTTAATGACAATTCCTTTGTTGTCTTTTTAAAATGTTCAGCAATTAAATTACCTTGGAGTCTATTGAATGCACATATTCATGAATTTTTTAGTTTTTTCATTCCAAAGATCATATTGATCTACATTACCATTATAGTTAATTTAGTGATCTATTTTTGAGGTTGCTTGTTTTTAACTAGCCCATAGGTGCAGGAGATGCATACATATTTCCTTCACTGTCAATAATTTTTTTTAGTTCTATGATCATCTTTTGTAAACTTCTATTCAAGAATAATTTTGCAAGTTTTGCTGAATTGACTTGATTGTAGATATGAAACTTAAGCATTACTAAGCTAAACTGTTGCAGTTGAGTTTCCTTCTAGAGAGTGATTAATTTTATCGAGATGATGGAAGCTGATATTGTTGATTAGTTGTAGCCTTGGCCGTAATTTACTGATTTTATCACAATAATTGGGAGATCAATTATCTTTGAGAGTTTGAAAGATTATTACATATATTTGCTGCAAGCTAGAAGATGCTACTGGTGAAATAGGAGGTGATATGTGCTTGTATTTTGACATTTTATTCCAATAAGCAAAGACCAGCAGCAAAAAATCAATATAAAAGTCCTTTGACATTCATTACTTCCATAACTATTTCGAATATAATAATAATAGAAAATTCAAAAATTCTTGATGCCAATTTCTAAGAGTTTAATTGATTAGGATTTAAAATAAAAATATTCTAATTGTCTTCAATAATGAAGCTATTATCCTTTGTTATTCTAATTTAATTGGCATTTCTCCGAAATCTTTTAATGAAAACAGTTTCTTATACTTTAGAATAAATTTAAAAATAACTAATTATTGATCAGCATCGAGTCATTTGATCAATTAAATCACTATATTAAATATCCACTTTATGATGCTCAATATATCAATTTATAGTTTTATAATTAATGATGGCGCACCTTTATAAATCCACATTTCGCTTCACTACACTCTCTTCTTTCACTAAAGACGATTATCGAAAGGCAAAACACATTATTTCTCACATCATCGATAATCCTGAGTCTTTTAGCTTCAGAGAACCAGTGGATTGGCAAGGTAAATATTAGTAAATAAAGGGCTCAATCTTTTAGATTACCCATAATTGATTAAATACCCCATGGATTTAGGAACTGTCTTGGCCAAAATAAACGAAGAAAAATATCAAAATGTAGAATAGTTTTTAGACGAGACCGAGTTAATATGGGACAATTGCAAAAGTTACAACCTCAAAGGCACAGTAACTTATGATTGATTAAGTGGATATACAACTTAGCAGATAAGTTATAGAAAAATTGTAAAAAGATGCTTAGAAATTACTTCCCCACAATTCCCCTTCAAAATGTCAGTATTTATTCAATAATTCAGAAAAAGACGAGGTCATTGGAAAGATTAACCCTCCTCCAGCGATTCCCCTTCCCATTGATCAGAACAGCAACAGTGAGATGATCTATACTCCTGAACCTATTTCGCGACCACCAATTAAATCGAAAAAAGTATAAAAGTAAAAACCATATAAAGTGGATAAAAACGAAAAGCTTTACTATGAAGACGAGTAGGAAATAACAATAGCTGAAAAAATGAAATTAACTGAAAAATTCAAGACCTTCTCTCCTTCTCAAAATTTAGAACTTGTGGAGTACATAAAAATTTGCTGTCCTGCAGCTTACCGAGAATTAGATTAGAAAGTGCAAATCCTAGTTGAAAATATGGACATCATAACATTCAAACAGATTTTATAGTAATTTTAATGTTAGTTAGGAAAGTAAACGAAATTTAATCCGTTAATTCCTTTGGATCAAAAAAAGTGAAATTTGATTGATATAAGACTATTACATAATGTATAGTTGCCGCGCGAAATATATTTTAATTTTAAAAGATATTTTGCCATGACAATTTCAATAATTTAATCAATAGAGACTTAATTGATTTTGAAATTCCTTGCGTTTTATCTGTCCTCTGTACTTTTGTTAAATAAAATTGAATATGTTCCATATTATCTTTAATAAACCTGTATTTATAAAACTATAAGTAGAATGAGTTTTGGGACAGGAGAATTATCAATTTATTGACAAATAGATAGTAATATAATCATAATATTAACAGTTCAGTTGATTTTCAACGCAGTGAAATCTTCAGGGTTTGTCAGTCCTTACAACAATCTTTCTCTGTATTTCAGATGAATGAAATAATTTTAGACCCTGGAGTTAAAAGTTCGCTCCAAACAGTGTTTGCGTAGATATTGACTTGAAAGGATTCGGAAAGCACGGTGGTAGTCGTTGCCTTCTGGTATCCAGAGTGCTCTCAATTCAGAAATTGAATGGATGCGGCCTTTCAGTTCATTTAAAGATTTCATAAATGCTTCCTCTTCAATTCCTAAATGCTTTAGAACTTTCAGTCTAGCTTCTCTGTTCTTGTAGATGTATCCGAAGATGGCTTTTCCAAAGTTTTTAATCATATTCTTTGTTTAGGCTTGTTTTTTTCTTTCTCCATGCTTTTCTTATTTCAAATCGTTGATGGGAGCTTATTCAGCAGAACTTTAAAATTGTCTGTTCCAATCAATCACTTATGGCTTCAAAGGCTTTCCTGCCCATTGAAGTATCTTCACATTATTGGTAGTGTGGCGAGGTTTCTATTAGAAGCTGGAGCTATCACTAAACCTATCTTCCCTGCGGAACTATGTGTACCCGGACACTTTATTTTCAGGGTTTCTTTGCTCCACACCAGCTGAGCCGCTATCAGAACTGTTGAATTTTGTGCTAAGTTCATGATATAGTGCTTGTTGTTTCTGGAGTAGTTTCATGATAAGCAAGTTTTGGGAGTTGATAACTTGCATCATTTCTTGAGATGCATTAAAGCCATTATTGTCCAGGCAACTATTATCTCTGCTTAAGGTCTAGGAAACTAGGAAGGCATTATTGCGCATCACATCTGATAAGTTTTCATTCATTTTTGTTTGATGTAGTTTAATGTATATACAAATAATAGGGAATCAGAAGAATATAAGGTAGATCTACTTATGATTCTACCACCCATATGAATTATCTGATTAAAACTTATTAAAATTAAGCAAAATTATCATCATATAGGACAACCCACTAATGAATATGTATTCTGATGGGATATGAACATCTGTAAATATAATATTAAGTCATTTTTGTTATTATTCTCCTTTATTGTAATTTTCTATAATTTGTCCTCGAAAGAAAATTTGACTGATCTTGGGAGAAAGTCTCATAATAGTCTTAATTAATATACTTTGGGAACGGTAAATGAGATAGTGATTTAATTCAATTTGAACTTTTGATAAAAAAATGCTCTATAATAATGCTTCAACATTAAAATTATACTCTATAAAAATAATTTTGAGCAATAAGATAAGCATCTCAAATACACTCATACTGAGATATTTTATATTCATGACCTTGGATAGTTGTTCCATCTTAATATATTTACATTTAGTAGATATTTAAACTCATCCATAACTCAATGCAATAGATCAATAATAAAACAATAAATAGATGATTTTTACTATTTAATGTCTTCTACTGATTAAATTTTAGAATCCCAGATTATAATTTATTCACGAATGAGTAGAGAAGAGGATAGTCCACATAAAGCAAGGTGTAATTAGGCTTTAAAAACAGCTACTTTCTTTGCTAAGCGTCCAACTAATACTTTGCATGGAAGTTCATGGGATGCGAAACATCTCACTACTTTTCTCAGTCAATCTCATTATTCTAATTGGCATTGCAAATAGAAAAACATTTCTCAGTTATCATTACACAAGAGTAAGCACAACTCAATGTAAATAGATGGTCTCAAGGAAGAAATAGAAGATAAGAACTGCTCAAAAATAGGATTTACCTCCATTTTTCCACTTGTTACTAACACTCCTATAAAAGAAACAAGACAACTGGCTTTGCAATCATTATTATAATGGCATCCAATTCCTCAGCGGAACGGACGAATTATTAATGGCCATCCTTTGTCTTTGAGGTGTAGACCTTAAAGTAATTTCAGATTCTAAGGAAATGCAATCAAATTCAAACATACAGATCCTTTAACGATAAGAAATTAGTTGTGCGCATCAAGTATAATAAATGGTCATCAAAAAGAACGAATTAGCCGCCTAATTAAATGTAGATATCCCCACGGTATGATGGGTATTGATCATCCCTAAAATTCAGGCAGTCTTTACTATGAAAAGCCAGAGGAAAAATTGAAAATAAGATAGTAGCCTAATAATCATAGCACATTTGTTCTTGATCGTGATTGGAAACAGAAAAAAAGATGCAATCGTCCATCAGATGAGTTAACCAATCGTAGAACGATTGCAATCAGAAAATTTCGTAACTCAAACACACACGAGTATAATATATTAACGAATCGCAAATTCGACTGATTGATCAGTCAACTGAATATTGAGTATAATTGATATAAAAATAAAAAATCTATTGAGATACCTGTTAAATTGTAAGCTATCAATAACTTTAAACTATTTTCTTTGAACGTTTCAGTCGTTCTAAAACTAGAATTAAATTAAATAAATTTTGATATATTCTTTTTAATAAGATGACTTATATGCTTAATGAAACAGTAATAGAAATTGCTTTGTATAGGGTGTATTATTTGTTATATATAGAAAAGAAAATATGCAAGTGTAAAATCAAAATGCTTATAAGCAGGATTATGTAAAGATCAATGGATGTAGCCATCCACTCCCCATCTCTCAGATTTTAGCTATTTCACTGATGGTGGTGATACTTATACTCAATTGTAATCTCATTCCTTCCATACTTAATATCAACTCAGGAGTTCTCTATGGGTTATTGGCTTTCGATTATGCTCTATTCTTAGTTATTATAATCGCCTTTTTGTATTTACTGCTAATGGACCCTGCTGACCCTCGCTTAAAGGATAAATCCTTCAAAGAAGGCAGAGAAAAACTACAATTTTGCTCATAGTGTCAAACATAAGTGTATGAGAGTAGTTATCACTGCAAAATATGTGAGCGCTGTGTGGAAAAATTTGACCATCACTGTGCTTTTGTCAACAATTGCATTGGAGAACAGAACTATAGCATTTTCTTTATACTTCTATTAGCTTTGATTATTTATACCAGCATAAACATCGGAATTGGATTGTGGCTTGTGTTTTCTCTTACTGATAGCTATCGCTGGGTTGCAGTCACTTACTGCGTGCTTAGTTTTCTGGTATTTGCAGAAATAGCGGTATTAGCTATCTTTCACTGTTATATCAGTTTCTTCCTGTACAAGACAACACTTCAAGTGCTCAGGGGGGATAAAGTGACAGATGAAAATACCAATCGAAAGACTATAATACTTCGTGGAGACCCTTCTAAACCTTCAGAATAATCAAAGTTATAAATGGGTCGTCAACTTTCAGGAGAAATGGCATTAAGAACCGAAACGCCATTAAAGATACCAGAAGCATTTTCTTGATTATCCTTTACCAAAATGATGCTTTATACTTTATTAAATATATTTTCATCCAACAATTTGTTAATAATCGAAAGGATTTATTAACTAATATGATCAAAGAGTAATAACCACATCCTTCTAATAGAATCTTTATCTAAGTCTTTTCTTGATCTAGTTAGAGAGTTTGTTCCTGTCAAGCTCTATCATTTTAAGAGAAGGCCACTCTCCCTCGATGAGACTAGTACATCCCTCATCGTTAATTTTGTTGTCGTGCAAGTGGATAATCTTCAAACTCTTCCATTCCTTTTTACTGAGCCAGTTAAGACCAGAACTTGTGATTAAATTATTGCTTATATAGAATTATTCTAGATTTGGCCAATCTGGAATCGAAAGAGCGAGTGCTCCATCATCACCCATAGTGCAATAGCTTAAATATAGTTTCTTTAGGTGAGGGAACTCACACTTCATTAAGTTTTAAACTCCTTCATCGCCCAAGTGATTTCCGCCTGCATTGATAAAAAAGTACTAAGGTGCAATGATGCTAATTTTGGCCATTCATGACTGGCAAGAGACTTAATACCTATGGGGCCGATATGATTGTAGCTCAACCATAATGATTATAAATTTTCCCAAGGATGCTTAACAAAATCGGACATATCCTCATCATTGAGATTGCACTGGCCCAAATTTAAAGCCTTCAGAGAATGCCACTAATTTGTAATCAATTCCTTCATTCCTCCCTTTCCAATTTTGTTATCAGCTAAATCTAAACAAATGTACAAATGGTGAGTTCTTTAATATTTTTCCAGTTGCCCTTTACTAACAATTGAACTCCTTCAAAAGTCAATAAATTTTTGGCTGCATTAAAAAATCACTACAAAGGTCCAGAATTTTAATTTGGCTCCAATCAAATGTCATCAGTTCTTCAATGTCCTTATCAAGAAGCTTAAGCTCAGCTATATGATAATAAGGATACACAGACAAAGTTTTTCTGTGAGTTGCGATTAAAAATTAGCGAATTTATTTTGTTTTTGAATGGCTGAAACTGTCCTCTCAACTTTGATTTTCATAAGATACTATAATGATATGGATATGGATATGTTAAAATTTGTTATGCTATCAAACAGTTGAACAAATAAATCTTCAAGTAATTTCAAATTATCAAACATAAATATTTGAATGAATTTTAGATTTATTTGTAATGATCCTCACTAATCTCACAATAATTCGGCATTTTATTGAATGCCTTATTATATAATTTTATAAACCATATTATGATTTTGCATTGCCTTTCCGCTGATGATAAATGATAGCATGATAATGAGTCTAAAATTGTCCATCAAAATGAAGTGAATCAAAGCTAATTTTAATTAGGCTACATCTCATTTTAGTCTTCTTCTACTTTGGAAGAGAATACCGCAATGCTTTCTTTTAGCATTCTATGTTTTTCCAATTCTATATAAAATTATCCTTACTGATTATTTTATACCACTCATCTCTTTCAGTTTAACTTTTTGTTTTAAATCTATATTCGAGTTTTCCTTTAGTCGTTACTTAATCATTTATTGTTTACTTTTTAAAAGGAAATAACCATGCTATTCATCCAAAACAAACGAGTGAATATCAGTAAAATTTTCAGCTGCAGTGGGAGACTCATCATTTGAGTTAACTTTGAAAGTGAAAATATGACCAGACTTAAGCACTACGCTTCTTCTAATTTAGCCATATTTTTACCTACGCCACTCCTTTAAATATTTTGATTGTTTGAGAAGGACACCTTCCTTTATGGGCGACATTGCTTTTTCCTGTGCACGTGACCAACTTTCCATCCGTCTTCTTTTGGAACTCCCATTACCCATTTTTGTTTAATTTATAAGTTTTATATATGATAATTCCAATACAATAACTACCATTAAATGCTATTAGCATCCTAGGTTTTCAGAATAATCAGAACTATTAATTGTAAATTTTAGCCATCATCATTAGTATATAAATAACATAAAAGAAGAAACGGTTTTTCAAGCAGTGATAATAGTGTTCTAAGAAGATTTATATCCCCGAATATTTATCCATTTTTTACCTTCATAATTTATTAAATATTATTATATATTCCCTCCTTTTCTACTGAGCTGTTCTAATCAACTAAACACAAATCCTTAATAATAATATTCAAATGGAATCATCATAAATCGGAAAGTAGGCTGCACGAGGCTCAAATACCAAATCAAGAGTCAAAGTGGCTATTCGGGTCCGGCCTATGATCTCTAAAGAATTAATGAACAACGAGTCCTCTTGCATTGAATTCAAGTCCGACTCTGAAATTGTTATAGATGGCAATCGCAGCTATAAATTTGATCGCGTCTTCAGAGAAGATTCCCCACAAGTCGAAGTTTATAACCATTGTATCCGAGATTTAGTGCTCAGTTGCTTCGATGGGTACAACGCAGCAGTTCTTGCCTATGGACAAACCGGCAGTAGTTCAATAATAATGCAGGTGGCAAGACTTTTTCTATGGGAACCTCTCATGCAACTCTTTGTGATGATACCAGCGCTGGAATAATACCCAGAGTGATTCGCGAAATTTTTACTCAAGTCGCGTAGCGTAAGTCGAAGGCTGAGATTCATATCAAAGCCTCATTTTTGGAGATATATAATGAGCAAATAATAGACTTGCTTGTAGAGGATACATCTAAAAATATGAAGTACTGTATCTTTAAGGTAGAAACAGAGACACAATTACAATACAGGAAAGAGATGGATCTGTGAACATTCTTGGAGTCTTAGAGGAGGAAGTAACTTCTGCGGATCAGATGATACACCTGCTGGATCGGGGAGGCTATCAGCGCACCACTGCCTCAACATTTATGAACGAAGCAAGCTCCCGCTCTCATGCCATCTTTACTATATTCATTCAGCAAACACTCATTTAAGAACAATCTAATAATAAGGAATAATCTGAAGGATTTATGACAGCTAAGTTTTTCTTTGTAGATTTGGCTGGATCTTAGCGTGCTAAGAAAACTGGTGCAACAGGAGCAACTCTTCGCTAAGGGATAAACATTAATTTAGGGCTGTTGTAGCTTGGTAATGTAATTTCAGCGTTAGCAACGATATAAAAGAAGCATGATCAGTTCATAACATTTCGTAATTCTAAGTTGACTCGTATGCTGCAGGACTGCCTTGGTGGTAATTCAAATACTTATATGATAGCCTGTGTAAGTCCTGCTGAAAGTAATGTGGAGTAAAGTCTGAACTCTTTGAAGTATGCTAGTAAGGCAATGAACATCAAAAATACTCCAATAGTGAATAGAGATCCTCAATCAGCGCTTATTGCGCAACTTAGACATAGAATTTTTTAACTCTAAAGCGATAATCGAAAATGCAAACAAATCCTAAATTCTAAAGGAGTTACTATTGAGGAGAGTAATTTTGATAGTAGCGACTAATTAGTAAACGAACTCAAAAAATTTAAGGACTAAAACCGTGTCTTAGCGAAAAGACTTGGAGAGACCAACATTGAACTGCAGGCCTAAAAGCATCGCATAAACTAACTATAAATCAAAATGTATGAAATTAGAAGGGAAAAAGATTTAATGCAACTTAGTTTTGAAGAGATAGTGCGTTAACATCCACAGTTAATGAATAGTGAATAATCGCGAGCTCTTCGCTAAGGTTTCGCCTGCAATGAACGTTAGAAGATATCTGTTCTATAGCAACATTTAAGCCATATTCAATAGTTATAGATGAGACTCGTTGATCGTGATAAACTGTTCACTCAATTACAACTTTAATACAGCAGTTTGCTGGAAAACAGTAAAAAGGATGAACAAATACTCATCAAAAAGAATAATCTGCTCTATACTATTGGTAGAGAAAATGCAAGGCTTCGCAGTGAGTTGACTAAAGCTGGACAGAGTGAGGGTGAGAAGGGACAGACATAAGTTCACGCTCCTACGGAAGAAATAGAAGCTTTAATTATGGAAAGTGAAATGTGCGAGCAAGACGAAGAAATGCAGCAACACGAATCTAATTATGTGAAAAGATAGCAGGAAGTCAAGTTATAAATGGATCAAATGGATTAGTACATCTTGGAAAGGGAGCAATTTTTATAGAAAATGAGTCGATAACAGATAGGGATGGAGACTGAACTCATTAATTCAATGAAGCATGAGTATGACGACAAGATCATGCAATTAGAACGTGAGAGAAGAAATTTGCTGAAACAAAAAGATGAGAGTAGCGTGGTGTAAAAAAACAAGTTCTTTAATAAAATTGAAAATCTTGAAAATTAGCTTAAAGATTATCGTAAGAAAGCCAAATAGCAAAAGAGCATGGAGAAACTAGTGTAGAATCAGAATCATAAGATTAAAGATTTGGCCGAAGAGATCAAAAAGTTTAAAATGCAAAAAATGGAGTTGTTCCGTAAACTAAAGGAGGATAAAGATAATTTTGATAAACTCAAAAGCAAACGAGTCAAGGAGTTACTGACTGCCAAAAAGGATAATCTCAAAAAAGATAGTCAAATACGGAAGTTGACTTTAGATAATTTTAAGAAACAGCAACTTAACCGCAAAAAAGATTAGGAAATAAAAAAGATAAAGCGTGTAAACGACACCCTAAAAAGCATACTCAGGCCAAACACTAAAAGGGATAACAGAGAGAGCCTAAAATAAAGCAATAAAGATAGTCTTAGAGATAGTACCACATCCATCTCTGTACTAGCTCATTCTCTCCCTCCTCCTGCTGACCATAAACTCGAGAAAGAACAGGAGGAATATCTCTCACATATTATTAAAGTTATCCTCTCGGAAATTGATAGAGAACAAAGTTTAGCGAAGTATCAATCCAAATTACAATAGTCAGAGAAGGAATTGTAACTATTACTCAATGACGATTCCATTTTTCGCCTAAAGCTATAAAGAATCAGGCTTAAAGATGACTAGTTAAGTGAGGAGTAGTAAACTCTAAGAGAATAATTAGAACTAAACGTAGCTGACTTAAAGGAGCGGATTGACTTGTGCGAAGAGGGTTTAGCCATCTGTAAGAGTAAATACTCAAACATTTTTAATGAGCAAGTTGATTGTTTTGATATTGATGCTCATGTTGTCTTTAATCGTCAATACGAAGACCCTGACAGGACAAAGGCCCTTTTAAGAGTCACATTCGCCTCTCTGAAGAATCTACTTTTCGAAAATCACGGTTTAATTGATCAACAAGAGCAAAGTAAGATGGAAGTTACAATACTGAAATAGCAAATAGGAGACCTACGTCAGCAATTAATTGATTTGAATGGTCAATATCATCGAAATTTAGTGCAAATGAGAGAGGAAATGATGGCTAATAGGGAATAAAGTGGAATGGAAGAGGTTTAGTTTATAGGTAATAATACTCCCTCAAAAAGAGGGGAAGAGAGATAACGTAGAGAGCTTGAAAAGAAAATTCAAGATCTAAGCAAAGCAAATAGGCAGGTGACTTCATAATTGGAGAAAACAAGACGTAAGTGCGAAGTGGTGCAGGAAAAATATCAAAATATCAAAAGCATGGTCAGTAAGGACAAGAACATTGGGCGTCAAGATGAACCACTTAGAACTGATAGACGGAATAATGTCTCAAGCTCCAACATCAGCAATGCCAATACCAATAATCCGAGCAATAATCATAGTGTTATATAAGAGCTAGATGGCATGCTATAGAATATCGATCGCCTTAAAAAGACTAAGAGTATTGTCTCAATTACTTTGAATTAGAGCCAAATTTAGAGAGATTTTCCAATAGAAAAGAATATAAATGAAGAATATAGTAATAACAGATGGGAATGTATAGGCAAGATTGATGCCCATGGTAGTTCCGTCCTATCTATTGCAGTCCATTCCAACTTCCTCATCTCCACGGCTACAAAAAGTCTCAAGATATGGGATCTTTAAACTAGGAAGATTATTTCTTAATTATCAGGGCCTAACTTAGCTGGCTCTGTTAAATTTGTAACAGTTGATCCTTAAAGACGGCTTTTCTTCACTGCTTGCGATAAAACAGTAACTATCTGGGACCTAATCACTTTGTAGGTTCAAGGAACGTTGAAGTGCCACAAGGATGAGGTTAGAGCAATTCACATTTGTGGAGATTATCTTTTCACTGGAGGAAAGGGAACAGCCAACGGCGGAAGCCTGCTTGTATGGGACCTTAGAAAACTGAATCCTAATCAAGCATTGTAGTAGAAATAAAAGAACCAAGATATATTTACAATGGTAAACATAAATAAATTTAGGCTTCGAGAGAGAATATACTGTTTTATGGTACTCGCAATCATAGTGTGCGCCGTATGAACATTAATAGCATGGATATTCTTTCGCCCTTCGAACCTCCCCACCTTGACTCAGTTACAGGCTTAGCCGTTATCGGTAATAAACTTGTGAGCGGCTCTAAGGATAAAAATCTAAGGCTGTGGTCGTTGGATCACTCAGTCAATAACGCACGACATACTTTGCATCTATTTAATGATTATGTAAACACAGTAACAAGTATAATATGCCTTAATTAGGTCCTCCTGGCCACGCTATGATTTATGCAGGTTCAAAAGATGGACAGGTTAAAGTCTGCTACACTCGTAACGAGCGTATAGAAGTATTTGGAGGCATCCTCGCTCATACACAATCCGTTAACTCTTTGTGTAGTCTTGATTAAAATCCCTACTGTCTGGTAACTGGTTCACAGGATCGTACTATAAAAATATGGCAACCAAACAAGGAGACGACTGAAAATTTAGTGAAATAAGACTACTTTTGAAAGCTCTATCTTGCTATACAGCAGTATAAATTTAAGTGGTTGCTTTATAGCCAAAATTTAATATAATAATTCACTTGTTATTGCAATGTATAATAATTGTAATTAAACTATATATTTTATTTGAAATTCCATAGGATATAAAGAGAAATATTCTCATTATTCATTTGATATGGCTTAATTACTGATAATATTGCATACAAAATAGTAGTAAAACTTATGAAGGAATGAAAAGACTCAATTAATTGATAAAATCTACAATCCTTTACAGTCCTACTGGTAAATTATTTTTTTATTGCTGTTTTAGTACTATTAATAATTTTAAAGCTATGAGCTGTTTGCCTGATATTTTCACTTCATGTCGCAGCGAAAATTTACCTCCTTCCAAAGTTGGAGGAGTTTATTCTATCAATCTTCGTCAATGTTACTATGGGACCTCCAGATAATCAATGGATCATCTTAAGGTCATGAAAAAGGCCAGCTCATTCTCCTTAGATAATAAACGTTATCGTTCATGGGCAGATACTAATAGTATGATTCGAACAAGTCGATCTAAGAACAAATCTCTATTCAATGAAAAGCCATAATATCCAGATCACGGTTTATAGTAGAATAACCACTGCTTGAACAGCACATTTAATAAATAAACACACTAAAAGGAAGTCGAGTCAGTTTCTAACTTCAATTTCGTCAAGAGAAATGCTTTCTCGGCATTGCATATCGCACAGAAAGCATTGGAGCTCAGCTCTATAGAGGAAAATAACATAAAATCAGACTTAAAGATGTTTCGCTAAGGCATGGAGCAGTACCTACAAGATTTAAAAGATGAAATGATTGAGAGGATACAACTTTTACATAGTGAGTTTAAAATGTAAAGAAAAGATACTATTAAAGATTTGAAAACATTATCTCAGCAGCTTGAGTACTTGCAGTAAGAAATATAGACCACAAAAAATATCAGTTAAGACGTTCATAAAAGCTTTTCTCGTCTCATTGATCAGTTTATTTGAATTTTGAGTAGTCTTTGTTGTGATTTAATCAATTTGTAAATACTATCTGTCAAATTATAGTTAATGATAAGCCGAAGTAGTAATTCAATTCACATAACTAAATTAATTGCCGGGATTATTATTCATCAGAATGGAGGAAAAGCAGGAGGATGAAGAATTCTTGGTAGTGCTTGACAATGTTAATCGAAAAATAATCTCAGGAAAACAGGAGTATTTGCTACTGATCAAAAGACAGAGAAATAAAAACTATTTAACTCTTTATGTCACTGATTGCTAAGATCATTTTTGGGTACAAAAAATTGATCGAGGGTTTTTGGAAAAACTGAGAGAAGGGCTTAGCATAAATACTGAGTTATTACTCTTCTGCAATCACTTGACGAGAAGTTTAGAGAACAACAGCAATTTAAAACGAGAGCCAGGAGGAATGAAATTATAAGCAAAATTATAGATAGGGCAAGGTTTGGTAATGACTTGCTCATTCCTTATTGAAAATAAAATATCTTCCAGTGAGAAGCCACAGGATTATAAGATCATTATGCAATTATTCTTAAAGCAATTATATGAAGCAAAATAAGCTCAAATAGATGTCTAACGCCGTAAATGGAAGAAAATAATGCAGTAATAAGAAGATAAACTCCTTCCTGCCTTCCAAAAAGTAGATCCTACTTATGTTAAAGAGGTTCTTCAAGGCAATCTTAAAAAAAATGCAAGATAATGCAAGTCAAAAAATCGTAGTTTAATGAATCCTAATCAAAGAAAACACAAGCAAGCTGGAATTAAGTTCGAAGGAGAGTAAGGAGGTGATTGATTGACGTCTGTTAATGTTATTAATTAGGTTTTATTATTTCAAAATGTCTTTATGAAATTGTAATTATGATAATAATACTAAAATCACTCATCATTAATAGCCTGATTTGAATAATGATAAAATAAATGGTTCAATCCTCTTGTTTTTAGTTAGCATTTATGAATTCAGCAAGCTTACGATACAGGCCTATTTGATATATTTTCGCTTCATTTTTTAAATTACAATGCATCCTGCAATTAAGCAAGTCAAACCCAAGACAATTGAGTAAAGATAAATTTTATATCTTTTTTATTTGTACAATGACTAAACATTAAGCAAATCTTAAAACATTGAGTCAGTAATACTGAGTAATACTGATTAAAGTTCAGAAAACAAGCTTTGCAGATAAAAAACTTTCTCTGATATTTTGATAATAATACTCTGATATAGATCCTGCTGATTAATCAAATTATAATCAGCATTGATTCTCATTTAATACAGATTTTTATATAAGTCTCTATATTCTCCCAAAAGAATGTTGTAAGAGTAATTATATGAGCAATATTTATACAGGAAAGAAATATTGTCATGAGTATAATTACGACAGCTTTACTCAATTAAACTGTATTATGGTTTTGATTATATACTGAGGTCTTTTGTAACTTTTTGAATGATTTGTGAGGCATAAACAGAAAAATTATATTATGAAATAAATGTTCCATTTACAATTGGAGTTGGAAAAGTTGTATTTATTGATAAATTGATATTATATCCTTGAGAAACATTATGCCTAAGATATAATTTTCCTTAGACAAAGATAATTGACTCCTCATTGTGTTCAGCAATAGTATTAATCAGATTAAATTTTGCTTACCTCAAAGACTCAAAGTGATTTTTAGATATGACAAAAATGATGATGAAAAACAAAATGAAAGAAGCAACAAATATATAGAGACAGGCATGCTTGATTTTAATAATACGATTTTAATCATATTCTGTATTCTACCAATTTAATTATTTACCATATTTTGAAGTATGAGATTGAGATAAAAACTTACTTTCTGAAAATTTGATGATTGGCGAAGAAAATATTCTTTGAGAAGTTCTGGTGTTTCTGATGCTTTCCCGTTTTTATTTTATTTTTTCCCATTAATAATCATTGGTTTTCCTTCTATCTTTAAGAAATTACGAAAAATTAGCCCTAATTGATGTTTATTTATTAAGATGTATTTATCTTCTTTATTAGATTTTTAAGTATACACTTCTATTCATTTTGTTTAAATAATCTTCATCCTTCCAATTTTTTATGATCTTCACCACATTCATCAAAAATGCTATCTATAATTAGATCATGTCCTGTTAGAGAGAAATCAGGATATCATACACATTTTTATGCAATTGCTATCGAGCGCGTAAAGCACAAACCAGGAAAGCAATTGCTAGCAGATTTATTATGGATAGACTTAGACAAAGAGCAAGATTTACTCGCTCTGAGGAGGAAATGCTGTCATTTATGATATCATTAAAAGAAGCTGTGTTTTAAAGATTGACTACTTGATCGTTATAGGTATTTACAATCAAGATGCGACTGAGGTTGGATGTGCTAATTATAATATCTAAGTCGACTATATAATTTAGTATAAGTTCGTTTAAAGTTACGCTCGTATTCACAAGCGCAGCAATAGGATTTCCTTTATAGACAGTACTGATTGGAGTATTTAATCTTTAATTAATTTCTGCTGACAATAATGAAGAAGGATATTTCGTATATTGTAATCTTTCATGATTTAATTGAGATCTTATAGTATTAAGTATCGAAATAATTGAAGATTAATAATTATTTGAACCTAAATACTGGGTGATTAAAGTCGAATTTAGTTGATCTCCTCTAATTTGTATCTCACCTAAATCGCCAATTTCTTGCAATACCTTTAGCGTCAACATTTAAATCTTTAGCATGCTAATTGTATCGGCAATTGGATTGAAATTTGTTTGAGTATTGTCCCATTATAAATGAATGAAGAAATGAGCAACGGTTGCCATTCCTAGACCAATGACCATAACAATAATAAATATCAGATATATTGATCTATACTTTGGAACAGAGTTTTGCTTTTCGAATGATAGAAGGTTATTTATTGAAGAAACATTTGTGATATTTTATGAAGTATCTAAATCGTCAGATGTAGATTTTTTGATGAGTTTAATTTTATTTAAATTGATTTAATCCATAATTTTATCATATAAAAATTAACCTCTCTCCATGATAGCTTCAATATGAATTGGAGGATTTGTCACTTATAATTGTTTATATTTATCTAAAAATAAAATAATTAACGGAGAGCTTATGTTAATTTTGTAGTAAAACTAGTCCATTACAATACTGAATTGTTGCGCAGGAATGACTCTATCTTTATCCCACAAGCATTTACATCTTTCAAGACATTTTCGGACCTAGGGATGATAAAGAATATTAGAGTTAAATTTTGTTTATTTTTATGTTATTCTTCCAGTAAAATCAATTAAGGCTTTGGAAGATGATTCTTCTAAACTTCTCACAGCTGCAATAAAAGTTATTCCTTTTTCTATATCACCAAGAATTTTAATGTAAAGAAAAGAGTAAAGTAATATATCGTTAGCTCCTTTAATAGGTAATGTTAGTTAATTATGCAAAATTGGTGTAGGAACAAATTTTTTAAATTAGGTTCTTTAAAAATCCAGCAAATTACTTATACGAGCATTGTGAACTTCTGTGTACCCCGATGGCATAATTCTTGAGAGTGAATATCCAATTACTTGATCTCTTTACATTTTGAGCATTCGAAGAAATCCATTGCTGATTGTATCTACAACTAAGATATGAGAATATTTGCTATTTTTAGGTGAATAAAAAGATAACTTTTATTTTGATTTGTTTTCACCTTCAATGTTAGCCATTTTTTTATCAAAATAAATATATACTCGAATGGCATTGGTTTATTTGATACATTTTTTTTAAGTTCTATTCATCTACTGAAAGTTTCTTGCATTTTTTAACAATAACTCAGCATACGCTTTGAAATTTGTGGTGGAATTTAAAAAGATAGAGAAAAGCAGAGTTATTTCAAAAGATAGAAGAGTTTTTTAAGATTGCTGAACTATCTAACAATATAACCTATTTAGATTCTGTACTTTTTACATGGAAGTAGTTCCTGTTTAGTAAATTATGCTTGCTTTGGGATTCCTTTTTTATATTTATTCATAAAAACCCATCTTATTTTGGCAGGCTTCATAGATTTATGTGATGAAATGTAAATGAAGCACGTCATATTTTAAAGCATGAGCATGTTGTATTTGATAGATATTATCAAACTCTCTTTGTGAAAGTTTTCTTTCAATTTTGCCATTGATTCGAATTAATGAAATTTTACTTAATTTTCCGCAAATTTTAAATTGATTAAACGAGTATAAAATATTTATCAGTGGCTAATTAGCCAAAAGAAAATCAAAATACTCTTCTATGAAGACTGAATTTTAACTAAGACTAATCTTCATTAACTACTATTAAAAAAGTTCCTTTATGTAGCAAGCTATTGCATATTGAACTGGTTAAAGTTTGCAGAAACATGATATTAGCGTACATTTATTTTTATGCTTTTTAAATTTATAGTATAGCGTATTTGATTTAGCCTCCTTATCTTTTTGAATCATTTGCATATAAAATGTCAATATTCTTCCATTGTTGATGTGATTCATTTCCATACTTAGTATGAAACAAATTTTATAAGTCATTATTTTGTCGCCTAAATTAAAAACAAAGAAAAGAATTGCAATTAAAACATAAAGGTTTATGCTTTAATTTTGGGCCTTAAAAATTAATTTTGTGAAGCTATAGAAGGCGAGAATAAAAAAACCCGTAAAATATTGCTTATTCTCTTAAAAAGATTTAAAAATGAGCTATTTGTATGTATAAATACAAATGAAAGTTGAGGCTAAAAACATATATTCAAGATTACAATTGAATATTTTTGACGCTATATTTCCAGTATTAAAAAGAAATAGTTGCATTTTCCATGATTAGTTTGATGCGATCATTCCAATAATAAATGAAAAGACTAAGAGAGGAAGAGATGATATTTATTTGAATGGAGTGATAACAAAAAGAATGTTGATATCGTTTGCTAAAAGAAGAAACAACGCTGCCATTAATAAAATAAGTGAAAAAGAATCATAACTGTCTGCTTAATGAGGATAGGCTTATTAGATAACATAATAAAGAAAATAAACTAGAGGAGGGAGATTTTTTTAATTTAAAATGAGTTATTGCTATATTTTTTTATATTTGGTAACTATTTCATTTGAAAGATTTGAACTCCACTTTAATGATTTAAACATTCTTTTGATAAATTATAGAAATTATAATAATCAACTTAAAATCTTAAATTTAAGTTATATCATTTGCAAATCTTGCTTTCAAAAAATAAAGTTATAATAATCCCTCTTCCATGTTTGCTGAATCAATTTCAACTACAGCCTTTAATTCTTTCGTAAATACTTCAAAATATATATGCTTATGAAGTGAAACGCAAAAATTTAAAAAGTAAACACTAAATCATTTGATATAAGCAATAATTTATTTCTATGAGTCTATTCTAATTTTAACCCAAAATCCAGAGTTAAATGTTAATAGATTGATTAAAATTATACATTTAATACGAACATTAATTTAATATATTCGCTTTACTTTTGTTTTGCAATAACAAAAAGTAAATTACTTTAAATAAATATATTGACATTGATGATGATCAATTTTATCTCTTTTTCATACTAATTGTTATATTTCTTTAAGCCTATCGTGAACTGCACATGAACAAGTTTTATGTCCCTTAATATATATATCTGGATTAGAAAAATTTATCTTAGCTTATGATTTTTTTCTATTCATAATTTTTATTGGATGTGAATAATTATTTTCAATTTAATGGATCAGAATTAGAAAATTTTTGGAAAAGAATAGGAAGCCAAACAAGGCAGTGATTCAGGAAAAAATATACCATTGAAAAATGGAAAGCTCATCTCATAAATAGTTGAGAGTTCGTAAGGCTCTGTAGAATAAAAAAAGCCAAGTCTTACTGGAGATGATGGTGAAGCTCTTATTAAAAAAACAATATTAATTTCATAAGAAGTTAAAAAGAAAATAGATGAAGATATATTAAACAAGTATATAACCGCTTTTCAAAAGAAGCCAAAGGTAAAAGGTGTTGATATATTAAAGATTGAAAACTTAGACATATAATAGGATCGCCATCTATCAGGATAAGAATAAAGTTAACCCTCAAAAGAAGAATAGAAATCAATTTTTACAAATCAGGAAGTAAAAATCATAAAAGATGGTGTAAATTAAATAGTTAATGGCAAGAAAAGAGAATAGAATTAAATATCGGATCTTTTAATTAAAAATCATTAATCGATGAAAAAGAAGAGGGATTAATAAATTTAAGCTCTCCAAAAACTTCTGGATGAGGAATGCCTGCTTTAAGAAAATAGTGCAAACGATCTTAGCCACAATCATGAGATTAACGAAAATTCAAGCATTCATAGTGAAAATTAATAAGATGAGGATGAACATATAATTGGGATATCTTCTCCAATAAAAAAACCTTAATTGTATTCATACTCTGCTCCAGTCCTGGATATTCAAATATTCAAGTCATTTTATCCTCGGTATGAATAAAAATTGCCTCGTAAAAATGACAATAAATTGTTTGAATAATTAATATATAATGAAGAATCCAATAACATCTCTGAAAATGAAGTAAAATAAAAATAGGAAGATCTGGCAAATGCAATAACAAGAATATAAATATTAAAAACAATTGATGAGGCAAATGAGAATCATGTATTAGGCCATTAAATGGAAGAATTTAAAAGTAATAATCATTAATTAGAATAATATTAAGAGCAGCATTTTGAAATCACGGAAAGAGAAAAGGAAATTAATTAATTCATGAAAACTTAAAAATAATTAGAGGAGATCATAGTTGATATTTAATAAGAAAAAATTGGATAAAACTACTTTTTTCAAGAATAGTCAGCAGGCTAGATTGTGGAGGCAAAAAATGAACAATCCGAAGTTAAATAATTCATTGCTGAGAATTAATTGTCTAAAGATGAAAGAATTTAGCAATCCTAAGCCAAATAATCTATCATTGAGAATGAATAACCTAAGGATGAAGGAATTTAGAAATCCGAAGTCATATAATATATCGTCTAGAATTAATAGTCTAAAAATAAAGAAATTTACCTTCTTTAGGAATAGTTAACAATTGAAAATTAAAAGGAAAAATAAATTGAGAAAATTGAGCCATCACAAGCAATATAATTCATCATTGAGAATTAAAAGCCAAAAGATGATGAAACCTATCCTGTTTAAGAATAGTTAGCAGTAAATAATTTATTTATAAAAAAAGAAACAATTGAGCATCCATAAGCCAAATATCCCATCATTAACAATTATGAACCTAAAAATGAGGAAATTCAGCATCTTTAAGAATACTCAACAGCTAATAATTTATAGATTAAAAATGAAAGTGAACAACTTTAAGCCAAATAATCCATCGTTGAGAATTAACAGTCTAAAAATAATGAAATTTATCGTCTTTCTATCAATTTCAAGGAGACTAGCCAGCTTAACTTGCTACCGCATTAAATATAAGATTAGAAACAAAATGACTCTATTTTCTCTCAAATTTCTCCAATTTCTCTAGCTAAGGCAAGATCACTAAAGGCGTTATAATTATCCAAATTAATTCCTCTATCACAGTCTCTTCCCCCTAAGTTAGCTACTTCCATCTTCACCCATTCTTCGAACCTACACTCTCAAATCAGCAGTAATTAGTAAATGTATTTATCAGGTTACCATGATATCGAAGCTCACAATACGATTGATTTAGCGAAATGTGCCCCAATCAAAAGACTTTAATTATTTTCATACAATCCTTTTGTGTCCGAAGCTATTCAAATTTTTCCTTTTTGCTATTTTTTAAATAAATAAAAAATTCCAAAAAAGAATGAAATTTTATAAATCCAAGTCTTAAATAAGAATGAATAATCATAATTATCAGAACAGCCTAAGAACATCTAATTACTCATCAATATGAAGACAACTTCTCGTTGTATCCCCCCTATTCTTAAAAATATTTAAATTAATCAATAAAATTTAATTTAAACCCCAATACCCAGAAAAAAGTTATAAAAATTATAATTTTTAACAACATCATCCAAATTATTGAATCCAAGTAAACTGCATTAGAATTATAATATTCAACCAGACTATGATACAAACATAGAATAAACTTTAAAACAAATTCCCCTCTACTTTACCAATTCACATACTAATTAACCCTTGATGAAAAATCTAAAGGCATAAATTGAAAATGGCAAACCTTCCTTAAATGACCTCATCAAACACTAAACTTATTCACATATGACTCATAATACTCCTAGATCTGCCAGATCCAATACTGGTAATTATTTTGGTTCAGCAAACACAGGAAAGAGTGAATTGAACTCTGATTTACACCCAACAAACAATCTCTATAATCTCCCTTCAAGTCGATGGACTTATCAGTAAGTATCACCGATTCCCAAAATAGTCTTTAATTCATAAAGTCAATAGATAACAATTCTAAATCATCAGCAACCGATCAGACGCGCAAAAAAAATTGATGAACGATAATATATAATCTAAAAATAAAAGGCTATAGATAGAGATAATGAAAGAAATGGTTATGAACTGAAAATGTAGAAACAATGGTCAAATTAAGAATTTTCCAAAATTCGCCCTCCAATACAACTAAGACCTTCATCAAAAAAAAAGAGATAAAGCTGTCAATCAGAAAAATATTTCGTTGCAGATCGAAATTAAAATGTGGAGAAGCCATCAGCACGTTTAAAAACTTAAGTTTTCATAGAACGATCTACTAGCCCTCTGAGGAAGCAAAAGATAAAAGTAACTCAAAATACAAAGTCTCCATTTGAGAGGAAAATATGCCAAACTGAACCTAATTTGCTAAGTCCTGAAAAAGAAATTCGGCCATACAATGCATCAAGTGATAATCGAGAACATTAATTCTAATAAAAGAAGCAAAAACAAAAAATATCTTTAACTTTAAAAGGGAACATTAATAACTGTCCACCGGTTATCAGCTACGAAGAGTCGCAAATACAAATGTAGTATAAGCCTAACGAATCACCCATCAGAAATCGCCTGAATTGAGCATATTGATAAAAATCATTCATTTTTATTGATGCAACGTCAATTATATTAATTTTCCGTTATAAAGCAGGTAAATCATGACTCCTCTTCTTATCTTTAACTGAACTATAAGGAAGAATTATCATACAACATCTCTTATTTTTATTTTTATTTTGCCAATAGTGCTTTCTTCTTAGTCATCCAGGTATTTCTGTATTCAGCTCTTCTTTTTTTCATGGCTTATTAGATTTAATCAGCATACTTTGTTTTGAAGATTTCCATCTCTTTTTGATAACGATATTTCGATTATTAAGACATTTTTAGGTATTTTTGACGCTATTATTAAGGAAGAGATCTCCATTCTTGAGAAGCTAGCTTAGTGAGCTTGCTTACATTAGTCTATCCATATTTTTGCCCCAGTTTTAGTTTATTTTCATGATAATATATGAGGAAACTGGAAGTAGGCGCCTTGGGTCTTTCGCTATCTGCATTAATGGGGAGGCGATTTCTAGCCTTATAAAATTTTCTCTTATGTTATTATTCTCCTTTAGTCATATCATTTTATAAATTCGAAGAAGATGATTATTCTGAGGGCTGTTTCTTTTTGGATGGTCTCTTTTATGGTCCGTTTTAAAGGTTTTGTAAGCAATACTCTGTCATTTAATTCATAAAAGCTGCTATTCTTGCTGTTAATACTGCGATCTACATAACAAGGATATTACGAACTGAGAATGATCCTTATCCTTTTGTTGTTCCTGGCTCATTTCTCTATCTATTGATTCCTTGTATATTCCTTTTATATTATCCTCTTTATAAAACTGTCTAAATCTCTTCACAAGCACTATTTTAACTTATTCGAGCAATAATTGTTTATAATTATCAAATTTATTAAAACAAAAAGATAACTATCTTAATAGACAATTAATTATCATCATGTGGCAATTAAATGAACCACATTTATATTTTTTATAATCTATCGATTCGTAAAAATTATATCATTTCATCCGTCAAAAATAACTATAAATATAATCTTTATCATTTTAGAATCTTAGAGTTTTACTGAATGTACCTATGCAACTCATGATCTGATTCACTCCAATACACTTATGCTATAGAATTTAATCGCTGCAAAAGTTCTTACATCTTCGCGGCTGCAGCTTTCTTGAATACGCCTGAAGTTTTTCGTAGCTATTGCAATGCTCTCAACTCTTCAAGCTCATTTTTACTACCACTTTTTCCATTTTTACCTTTAGCAGGTGAAGTTTTACCCTTCGTCCCTCCATTACTAAATTTAAACCTCCTTAGATCACTGAGTTGCAAAATATTGTCAGTCCACTCGTGATATTGAGGATAAACTAACTAATTTTAATAGTACCTGTATCATCAATCCACTCCTTAGCCATCATCTTTGCGTATTTAAAGATAATATCGGGTTTGGTGCCTATTTTGCATCGACTTATATCAATAGCATTAACAACTAAAATTGACAGTTATCTGATCCATCTAGTGCTTATCTTAATCTCTGCCAAATTTTTACAGCTGCTTGTCTGCTGAATAAAGTCTAGTTTACTTTTAGTAGTTCCAAAGTAACATTAAAAATGCCTTTTTGAGAAGGAAAACTAGAACTTGTGCCAAGACTTATTGTTCGTAAATTATCGGTAAGCAAAAAAGTTGCCCTTGCCCCTGCAACTGCCTGGCAAACTTTTATTTTTCCTTCTTAATTTGATTCAATTGCTAAAGGAGTATGAATAAATTCAATCTTTTGAGGGGTAACTTGTTTATAGCAGTTGTCTCCCCAAGTATAGACATGCCCAAGCTTGGATTTGACCACCGAATGACTCATTCCCACAGAAATCGTTTCAATTTGATCCTTTATTTGCTTGGAAAAGTAAGTTATAAGTTATGGCTTACTTAGTTACTTGCCTGAAGTGAATCCCAAACCTAATTCCCCTCGACGATTGGTACCTTGTGCGTATACATGTCCCTGAGTGGTTAAAAAAAGTATAAAATTGTAAGAAGCTGCTACAGTTTTGATGATGTTTTTCTATCCAAAATTGACTAAATCTATTTTCAATTATTGATTAAATGATTTGAACTAAGGATAAAAGAAAGCTTTGCCTTATTGACCAACAAAATACCTTTTACTACCTTTGCAAGAAAGTGATGAAATCGATAATTTAGACAAGTCCTGAACTTCATTATATTATACAACTTCATTATCAGTGCTATCAATAAAATTTTGATAATTAGATCCCCATACATATAGTTTGCCATCTTGTTTTAACAAATAGGCAGTTCTATCCCCAGAGCTTATCATTTAAACTGCGCAGTTTACATCAATCTTTCTAACTCCCTCTTTTTCCCCAGCGCTAAAGGTATACAATTTATCCTTATTTGATAGTACAGAGGTCGTTTCTTCTCCTAATGATAAATAAATTGGGTATTAATTTTTACGTCTCATCTCCTCTTTGATGTCTGCATACTGCATCAACCATTTACCTTCATAATTTTGAGTTCCCAGGATGTCATAATCGCCAATGTACATTTGAAAAGTATTTTTATCATTAAAGAGTACAGTTTCATTTAACTGCCAACTTTGTTTTGTTTGCTATCCTCTCGCATATCTGTATTGTAACTACTGAGGGTACAACTGCACCATCATCCCCACTGTCTCAGGATAATACTTCACTCCATCGACCTCATCTGTAGTTACTCCTAATCTTCCCACTTCTTTGGCCTTAAGCCGCTCCTCTTGATATATATTTTTGCGATAGTCCCTCCATAGTCGAATCAGATAATATTTTTTCCTAAGATGCCTCCGAAAGGCTTTTTGGATAAGTATCGCACTGGCTCGCATTAGTAAAAGGCTGCGTCTAGCAAATTTGCCCCTCACAACAGCCTGCATCATAACAATAGGTTTTTTGTAACGATTGAGGAGTTCAATAAAATTCTGATATTTTCGCTTAAAGAGTATCTACATCAAATACTCTCGATACTTGGCAAGCCTGAGCTTACGACGAATCTCCTACATTACCAATCTTAATCGTCTTCTAACTTTGCAACCTTTCCAACATTTTTGAATTAGCACAGCCTTGCTATTTTGAAGTTTAAGCCATCCCATCTCGAAGATATCGAGAGCAACCTATTGGCAATTTTTAATTCTAAAATATTTTGCCATGTTCAGATAGAAACGAATGTTGGCCTGCACTTTTACCACTTGCTACCGGATTTTTAGGAAAATTCGACGCTGCTTTTTCATTTTCATAACTGACACGATCTTAGACACTGATTTTTAAGCCAGTACCTTTATCTTTTGCAATCTTTTGTCTAGCAAATACTTGCGGATGTATCGCTCTATTTTTATACATTTTTTCTTTACTAACTTTAAACGTATTCCCTGCACTAGAGACAGCATATGTCCCTTCAGTACTTTTACAGCCTTTAAAAATAGTGATACCTTTCCCCGAAACACGGAACTCACATACATGCGTTTTATTTTATTAGCACACTGTATACGCATTTTACGTTTCTCTTTCGCCATTGCTTCAAGATGATTCAATGCTGACTACTTGATAAGGATCTTCTTGTGACCTTGCAGAATCTATCGATTGTTCAGCTAATTTGAAGCATGCTTTAAGATGAAGGTTTTACTATATTATTTGAAGTCCTATTAATTTTTTCCTTCGATAAATTTCGAGTAACCGAAGACGTATTGTTCTATCTCGAAAAATTTTCTAAGAAATTATTTGAAAGGACGACGATAGATATACCCTAATTTACGGATTAGGATTGAATCTAAGACGCCTAAATACCTCAAAGATTGGAGAACAGCCTCCGAGTTAAAGTTTTTTGGAGCTTTAAGACTATTTGGCTTAATGCATCGAACAAAATGACAATCTGATGCATAGAGTTCTTCAGTAAGTTTATTCATCTCATTGAGAAACTTTGACCCTAAAAACTTTTTTGCTGCTGTGCGGTTTTTGGAGACTTCAACCTTGCCATCTCCAAAAATAATAGACTTTAGTACAGAATTACTGCTATTTAAAATAACATCCAGGAGCTGTTGAGGAAATTCATCCTTATTTCGACTCGTAAAACCTGCAGTGCTGTAGTTGACTGGGGAGCATGAGTGCGAAATGAGGAAAATACCACGTTTGGATTTGGGTAATTGCACGAACATATTCTTTTGATGGTTTTTATAAATGGCTTCAGGTAGATCCTCATCTGGTTTGTTTAATTCAGAGGATTCGTTGATGAGATGGAATAAGCCGAGAGGGTAGAGTTCAAACAGATCAATAACTGGTTTGTTATCCTGAAATCCAATATCATGTGAAAACTCCTTGAGTCCTTCTTTGAGGAACTCGTTCTGTTCTTCTTTGAAAATGTAGCTGACATAAAGTTGCTGTAGTTTTTAATTGGCAAAATTGATAAAGAATTGCTACAATGAGTTTATGCCCAACACCTCAAATCCAAAGATGTCAAGTAATCCAATGCTTTTGCGAAAACTACGACTGCCCTATTAAAGATTCACCTTCTATAGTTAAATTTTTTCGTTCAATTTTACCACTAAAAACATGAAAGTACGCTCGTAGATATTCTTTGCGAAAGAGTTTTGAAGAGCAACTGCCTCGTCATAACGGAGGGGAGAGTTAATAACACTTGCGCCCATTTTACGCATCTTGAATTGAAAACTATGATCTAAAGCGGCAAGGTCTACTTCTAATAGCTTTGCTACCATCGCTAAGTACTACTTGTTGACTAGCACAGCCATTTCTTCGTTGTTCTTGGTTAATTATTTTTTAAAGATGAGGTTACCAACGTTGAGGACTACTGATATTATACGAAATATGCACCGTGTCTACTCTTTTGTAAAGTAGAGTGCAAATTCATTCTGTACTTCTTGAAACTTACGTTAATCGCTAACCCCTCGAATGTCTTTGACTGAACTCTGATTGAGATATTTATAGTGCTCGAGAGTATCAATGAGCATATAATCTTTCTTTTCTTCGGGGGTAGTACCCTTTAGTACATAATAAAAGATGTGATAGTTACGCTCACCCTCCGATATTGAAACAATGCGGCTTTTTTATAACAGATAGCATACTATAAAAGCACTACGTATGTCAATCTGAGTTTAACCATACAATAGAAGGATGAGTTTTCCAAAGCGAGAGGAATTATCGTTACGGATAGTTTTGGCGTTCCCGAATGCTTATAAAATTTAGTTACAGCCTAGAATTTTATCCTCAATGCCTTGCAAGCGTACGTTAGCTATAGCACGCACCACACTCTTTAATGCGCGAGCAGAAATTGATTTTGATGATTTATTCTCACTAATCATTCCACGTAAGTTTTTACCGAGCGAAGCTAAAAATTTGAGACAATATTTTGTGTTTTCAGTCTTGCCGGATCCCGATTCACCACTGATCACAATAGATTGGTTGCGAGAGTTTTAAAATAGTTGCCAAAGACAAAAAGCTGCCAGTCCGAAAACATGTGGCGGGAGAGTCTTATACTCCAAATTATCCTGAAAAACATAGGTTTGATAGTCCAGCATACAGGAGTCGTTGAATAATCTTTAAATGTAGCCATAGGGGTTAATTATAACTAGAGTAGGGCCACAATATGTAAAAATGCTATCGTTGAGATATCTTCTTTTAAGGTTATACAATAGTTAAGGCTCATTAAGTTCCTCAAGATCGACCATATCGAAAACATCGACAGCGCCGTATGTTAATTTTTGGCAGTCTTAGTAAGTGACCTTGTAAGTTTGTGAATCGTAAGTCAGCCCTTCTTATTACATTTGTCGCAGGTTTATGTAAACAAACTTAGGAAGGATACCTGCAACTGTGGCTTACAAAAAAGCATCTCCTGATGGATTAAGCATTTAAGACTTGGCTGTTACCCACACTCGTCGGCCTAATTAAGAAAATATTTACCCTTTTCAATCCATTTTTAAGTGGAGCTCTCTATTTTATTCATGATTTATAATTTTTGTTATGTTCATGATTTGATATT